>ERZ835762.35-NODE-35-length-182242-cov-5.938651_pt1 | contig 182242 bp, 182 predicted proteins | sample MGYA00519687_ERZ835762 | MGnify/ENA primary metagenome ERZ835762 (study PRJEB31850, sample SAMEA3708783) | human gut metagenome | biome: human gut; feature: human-associated habitat; material: faeces | place: China | collected 2014 ... | reverse complement strand
TGGATAGGGAAAGCATTTTGGAAAAAGTAAGAAACGGTGTTGCAAATCAAATTGAAACAGACAGAGAAAAAAGAAACTCAAAAGATGATATTTCTGTAAAATAAAAATAATTATAAAAATATACACAAAAATAATTTTAAATTATTAAAAAATCAAAAAATATTTGCAGAAACACATAAAAATTGTTATAATTTAATAAAAGTAAAATAATTAAATATAAAACATAAGTAGATAGGCACTGAATTGTATTATAGAGAGATTTCAGTGCCTATTTTATATCAGGAGGGGATGCCGATGGATTGGATTTATTACTAAGGTATAATTTATAATAGTGAGAGGTGGAAATATGGGAAAGAAAAAAATATTTATAGCAGCAGTAATGTGTTTATTAGTGATTTCGGTTTCAGTTCAGGGAAGTAATGATATAAGAAAGGCAAAAGAAAGTGATAAAAATTCAGATAACGGAATAGTTGAGAAAAATATTACTATAAACTATGAGAAAGAATTTTGTAATGGTATAGATGGAATTGATGAACCTTATAAAAGTAACGGGATAACACTTTTTACGATTTCCGGAACATGGATACAAGAAAACAATGGAAAATGGTGGTATCGGCATGACGATGGTACATATACTTGCAATGGATGGGAGGAAATAAATAGTAAGTGGTATTATTTTGATGCAGAAGGCTGGATGGTGACAGGCTGGATAGAAGTAGACGGACATTGGTATTATACGGACCAATGGGGAGCGATGTGCACAGGCTGGATAGAAGTAGACGGACATTGGTATTATATGGACCAATGGGGAGCGATGTGTACAGGTTGGATAGAAGTAGATGGACATTGGTATTATATGGATCAATGGGGAGCGATGTGCACAGGCTGGGTAAAAGTAGATGGACATTGGTATTATATGGATCAATGGGGAGCGATGTGTACCGGCTGGGTAAAAGTAGACGGATATTGGTACTATATGGACCAATGGGGTGAAATGTATACAGGTTGGCTTTATATGAAGGGCGAGAGATATTATTTGAACGAAAATGGAGTTATGATAACCGGAAAGTACAATATGTGGGATCAAGAAACTAAAAAATTTAAAGACTATTATTTTTCTTCAGACGGTAGATGGGAATATACAGTGTCATTGATTACATGGGACTTGGTTGACAGTGGAAAGCATCTGGATTGGAGTGGAAAAACAAAATATTCGAGTTATATTACAACTGCTACAAAGAAATGGAATGCCTATAAAAAGGGGATAATCCGTAAAGATACAGTATCTACAATGAAGGATGTAACTATATCTGATTATTATGATGATAAGGATACTTTATGGGGAGAAACATCTAAGAATGGGACAATAAGATTTAATATTTATAATATGGATAAAGACGATGATGCGGGTAGATTGAATACAGTAATGCATGAGTTTGGACATGCTCTTGGGTTAGGGCATAATGAACGAAAAGATGTTATGTCTAAATTCAGCAATGTAACAGAACTGACAGAAAATGATAAAAAGTCTTATGATGCTGCGTATAGGAAATATTGAGAAGGGAGAATTGTGTTATGAAATCAAAAATATTATTTGTATGTATGGGTATTGTTTTATCTTTGGCAGGCTGTGGAAATAAAGAAAAAGAAATTGAAATTTCTGAAGTGATGGGGTGTTATACGATTGATGTGTACTCCTATGAAGAACTGGCAGGAAATGCAGATTATGTTATGATAGGAAAAGTGGTGGATGAGTTAGGGGTTGATTATAAATGGCCTGTCATGAAGGAAAATGAAGATGGTACACAGACAGAATTAACCAAACCATATACAAAATACAGCGTTGAGGTGATAGAGAATTTAAAAGGAGAACTCTCTCAGGAAGAACCAATAATCATAACAAAAAAAGGTGGAATAACAAAGGACGGAAAATTTTGTGACCTGTATGAAAGTGATACTTTACCAGTAGAAGGAAATGAATATGTATTTTATGTTTATGCACAGGAAGACGGAAGAAATTTAGTTTCCGGTCCCAATTCTTCCATCCCATTAAGTGATAATCACAAAGAGTTATCTACAATAAGTGAAGAAGCTATGCTGGATAGGGAAAGCATTTTGGAAAAAGTAAGAAACGGTGTTGCAAATCAAATTGATACAGGCAGTGAAAAAGGAATTTCAAAAGATGATGCTTCTGTAAAGTAGATAAATAGGCATTACGAAAGGTGGGAGATATAGACTCTCACCTTTTTGTGTAGGGAGGTCAATAAAAGCAGATGAATGATTGGGGTAAAATGTGGTATAATGTTTACACGTGATAATGTTTACAAAATAGGAGATGAGAACGTATGTGGTTTGTTTTTGCTTTATTATCTGCAATTTTCGCAGCGCTTACTTCAATCCTTGCAAAAGTGGGAATTAACGGAGTAAATTCTAATCTGGCAACAGCAATCCGAACTGTTGTTGTGGTAATTATGGCGTGGGGAATGGTGTATTTAACGAACGCACAGAACGGAATAAGTGGAATAAGCAGAAAAAGCTGGATTTTTCTTATTCTTTCAGGGCTTTCCACAGGGGCGTCATGGCTCTGCTATTACAGGGCATTGCAAATAGGAGAGGCATCGAAGGTTGTGCCTGTTGATAAGTTAAGTGTTGTAATTACAATTATTTTGGCAGTAGTATTTTTACATGAAAAGCTTACAATAAAGTCCCTCATAGGCTGTGGGCTGATTACTATCGGAACATTATTTATGGTAATGTAAAGAACGTTTCAAAAAAACAGATGAAGAGAACTTCAAAATGTGGTAGAATACCCCATTATACAAATGTGAAAAACAGAAGGGGAACTCAATGTTAATAGAATACATATTTTATATTGCATTAGGTTATTTGTCAGGAAGCCTGATGTTTGGATATGCAGTGCCGAAACTTATTAAGGGAATTGATGTGAGAAAAGAAAGCAGTGATGGAAATCCGGGAACTGCCAACGCCTTTCTCTGTGGCGGAGCTTTGTGCGGAATTTTAGTTTTGCTAGGAGATATTTTGAAGGGATTATTGCCCGTATACATGGCAGGAAAACATTTGGGAACAGAGTTTATGGGCTTTGCGCTTATTATGGCAGCGCCGGTATTTGGCCATGCTTTTCCCTTAGCAGGAGGAAAGAAAAACGGAGGAAAGGGAATTGCGGTTTCCTTTGGAGTGCTTATTGGTTTATATCCGTTCTTGACAAATTTGTGGCTTTTGATTTTCTGGTATCTGCTGTTTTCTGTGGTTATTCGGATTAACCCGCACAGCTATCGGACACTGATTACCTATATTTGTTGGACAGTCAGTGCCTTGATTTGTAAGGTGGCGCCCGCTTTGTGTATAGGAAATATGTTGATTTCCTTTGTGATTGTAGATAAGCATAGCGCAGATTTAAAGAACAGAAAAGAAAGACAAATATGTTTTGGAATTAGGAGAGCAAATCGATGAAGGTTTTAATTTTATCCTGTAAAACAGGAGGCGGACATGATGCAGCAGGATTGGCAATGAAGGAGGCGCTGGAAGCAAAAGGACATGAAGCAATTTTGTTGGATTATCTTACCTTAGCGGGACAAAAAGTGTCTCAGACAGTGGGAGATGTGTATGTAAATACGGTAAAAACAGCGCCCCATGTTTTTGGAGCAGTTTATAAGCTGGGCATGGTAATCAGCAGGATAACGAAGAAATCTCCTGTCTATTATGTCAATGCAAAAATGGGAAAATATTTGCAGAAATATTTGGAAGAAGAAAAATTTGACGCTCTTTTAATGCCTCATTTATACCCTTCGGAAACCCTTACTTATATGAAAAGACAGGGGATAGAATTGCCGTTGATGGCAGCGATTATGACAGATTATACCTGTATTCCTTTTTGGGAAGAAACCAGGTGTGATTACTATATAGTACCTCATGAGGATGTTGCAAAGGTTTGTGAAAAGCGTGGAATACCGGAAGAAAAGCTGCTTTCCATAGGTATTCCGGTCAGTGATAAATTTACAAAAACAGCGGAAAAAGATAAGGTGAGAGAGTATTTAAAACTACCAAAAAACAAAAGATTTTTTCTTGTTATGGGCGGAAGTATGGGGGCAGGTGATTTAGAAAAAATGACAATACAGTTGGAAAAAAAACTGGAAGCTTCCGATGAAATTATTGTTATTTGTGGAAATAATAAAAAGATTTTTCAGAAGATGAAGAAGGATTATCAACACCATGAAAACATACATATTGTAGGGCAGACAAAGCAAATGTCCTTATATATGAAAGCCTGTGATATTCTGTATACAAAGCCGGGAGGATTAACTTCTACTGAGGCAGCAGTTTCCGGTATTCCTATTGTACATACCTCACCGATACCGGGATGTGAAACAGAAAATAAGAAATTTTTTGTGAAATATGGAATGTCCATTGCACCGAGAACAATAGAGAAACAGGTAGAAAAAGGAATAGAACTTTTAAATAATCCGGAGAAAATTCAGAAGATGAAAGCAGCACAAAAGATTTATGTAGATAAAAATGCAGCGCAGAAAATTGTAGAACTGTTAGAAAAACATAGTATAAAAAAATAAAGCAAGGAGTAAGAAAGACTGTTATTTGGCAGTCTTCTTTTAATTCCACGGAAAAATTTTTCTTATGAAATTAAATACTTGACAAATCAATTATAAGAAATTAAAATATCAGTTGACTTATCAAGAAAGGAGCGGATTATGGAAAACAGAGCTTTGGGTAAGAGCATTGCGATTTTGCATCGCAGAGAACAGAAATATATGATTTCAAAAATGAAAGAGCTGGGAATAGGTTATTCCGGTTATAATTTTCTGCTTTACTTGGAAATTCATTCAGGAAGCAGTCAGAAGGAAATGTGTGAAGCGTTGGCAGTGGATGAGGCTCTGGCAGTCAGAACAATGAAACGGCTGGAAGAGACAGGTTTTATTATCCGCAAAAAATCGGAAAAAAACGGAAGATGTTACGAAATCCATCTGACAGAAAAGGGGGCAGACACCGTTCCAAAGCTGAGAACGTTTTTGTTTCAGTGGTGGAGCCAGGTAACCCAATGTTTAACAGGAGAAGAAAAGGACATTTTGCTGTCAAGCCTTGAGAAAATGGCAGTACAGTCAGAAGATGTTTTAAAAGACATAGAAGAAAAGAAAGGCGTGTGAGTATGGAAAATAAAAATACAAATCCTCTGGGAACAGAGAAAATCGGAAGCTTACTGATGAAGTTTGCAATCCCCAGTATTATTGCAATGCTGGTCAGCTCCCTTTACAATATTGTAGACCAGTTTTTTATTGGACGAAGCGTGGGAATGTTGGGAAACGCAGCTACAAACGTAGCCTTTCCTCTTACCATTACCTGTACTGCATTGGCGCTTCTGTGCGGAATTGGAGGCGCAGCTAATTTTAACCTTGCAATGGGAAGGAAGGAGAAGGAAAAAGCGGTTTCTTTTGCAGGAGGAGCCATTGGCATGATGCTTCAGGCAGGTGTGGTTCTTACGATTGTGGTAACGCTGTTTTTAAAACCTATGATGCTTGCTTTTGGAGCAACCGATAATGTGTTGGATTATGCACTGACTTATACGGGAATTACGTCTTTGGGATTTCCTTTTCTTATTGTAACCACAGGTGGAAGTAACCTTATCAGGGCAGACGGAAGTCCAAAATATTCCATGATTTGTACATTGGCAGGAGCGATTATCAATACAATTTTAGACCCGTTATTTATCTTCACCTTTGATATGGGAATGGCAGGTGCGGCATGGGCAACCATTATCGGACAGGTAGTTTCAGGAATTATGGTTTTGGGCTATCTGGCAAAGTTTAAAACAGTACACATTCCGCTGAAAGCGCTGCTGCCTTCTAAGGCGTCATGGCTTCCGATTTTAACTCTTGGAATTGCTCCGTTTTTTAATCAGATGGCAATGATGATTGTGCAGATTGTCATGAATAACACCTTAACTTATTATGGCGGACAATCCTCTTACGGAAGCGAAATTCCCATGGCATGTGCGGGAATTATATCAAAAGTAGGTATGATTTTCTTTGCGATTGTTATTGGAATTTCTCAGGGAATACAGCCGATTATCAGCTTTAATTATGGTGCGGGAAACGGAAAACGAGTAAAAGAAACTTATAAAAAAGCGCTCACGGCGGCCATTCTTATTTCCACGGCAGCGTTTCTTTTGTTTCAAATTTTTCCGAGAGAAATCATCTCTATTTTCGGTTCGGGAAGCGAAGAATATTTTACTTTTGCAGAGAAATTTTTCCGTATTTATTTGTTTTTCACCTTTATTAACGGAATACAGCCGATTACTGCAAATACCTTTACATCTATCGGAAAATCGGGAAAAGGCGTGTTTCTTTCTCTTACAAGACAGATTATTTTTCTGCTGCCTTTGTTGATTATCCTTCCGATTTTCATGGGAATTGACGGTGTTATGTATTCTGCCCCCGTAGCGGATGGAATTGCAGCAGTATTTTCTGCTTGGTTTATGTGGAAAGAATTTAAAATTATAGACAAACAAATGCCGAATTAAATACATATTAATTAGATGAGACTGCCGTATGGGATATCATTTCCGATGCGGCAGTCTTTTAGCTGTTTACAGTGATTTTTCAGTGTTTAGATACTTCTTTAATGTGTTTCTGACGCCTCCCGGGGAAGCGATTTCTTCTATAAACATTTCTTCGATTTTTTCTCCAATTCCTGCTTTATATAAATCTACTCCGAAAATGGAAGCATCTGAAAGAATGGTTTTTAATTGACCGCAATAAGACTTTGGATTTTCTATTTCGATGCCTCTGAGTGATTGAGTCAGCATGGGAAGCATAGGGTCGGGAGAAAGCTCAAAGGGATTTCCTTTATCATCTACACCTATAAGGTATCTGCACCATCCTGCGATGGCAAGAGGAATAGCTGTTAGTTTGTTTGCAGTTCCGTATTTTTTAATGTAGGCCTTGATGGTTTCACCGTAGCGAATTCCCACTTTTTGTGAGGTATCGGTTGCAATTCGCTGCGGGGTATCCGGCATAAAAGGATTGGGAAACCGGACATTGATAACTTCGTCTGCAAAGGCAGAGGGAGATAAAATACCGGGGTCTGTAACCACAGGCATGCCTTCGGTTAATCCGATTTCATGCACGAATTTGCTCAGCTCGCAGTCCTTCATTTCATCTGCAATAGAGGTATAACCCAGAAGGCAGCCATATACAGCTAAGGCTGTATGGAGCGGGTTCAGACAGGTGGTTACCTTCATTCGCTCCACCTTATTTACAGTGTCTCTGTCTGTGAGATAAACACCTGCTTTTTCCAGAGGAGGTCGGCCGTTTGGAAAACTGTCTTCGATTACCAGATATTGCGGAGCTTCTGCATTTACAAAGGGAGCAATGTAAGTCTTTTTAGAAGTAATCACAGGCTTCATATTTTCTACACCGCTTCTTTCCAAAGTCTTACAGACGGAGTCAGCAGGTCTTGGCGTGATTTTATCAATCATGGTCCAAGGGAAGGAAACTCGCTTCTCGTCCGAAAGATAGGACAGAAATCCTTCCTTTACAGAACCCTTTTCCTGCCATTCTTTTGCCGTATCTAAAACAGCTTTTTGCAGTTTTTCACCGTTATGGGAACAGTTATCCATAGATACAAGGGAGAGGGGCGCCTGATTGGCTTTGTAACGTTTGTAAAGCAAGGCGCATACAAGGGATATGGCAGAGCTTGAACCTTTTAGGGCATACCCTTTTTCTGTAATAGTAAAAGAAACCATCTGCAAGGAAGGATTGATAAAAATTTCTTCTAAACGCTTCCAATCTTCCGGAAAATCAGGGCTTGCCTTGTAAGCCTCCGTAAGCGAGCCCAGCACCTTTTTATCCATAGAACCATCTGATTTTAAAGTGACAGCCAGCACCAGATTGTCAAAGGGCTTATAGATTTTATCGATAACATCAAAATCAAAGGTTTCCACACAGGCAATTCCTGTCTGCATTTCCCCCGCAGACAGCAGAGTGTCAGCCAGACTGCCCATGAAAATGCGGAAGATATTGCCTGCACCAAAGTGTACCCATACAGGATTTTCTTTTGTGTTTTTTCTGATTTTTTCTATATCGTAGGTAGGAAGCGCAATGTTTGCAGCCTTCCAATCCTCTTTTTTCTGAATACCGTTTAATGTTAATTGCATAGCTTATTTCTCCTCTTTTTCAATGGCTTCCCACAGACCGCACAGATAGGCAGAACCCAGCGCTCTGTCGTATAGTCCGTATCCGGGCATGGCTTTTTCACCCCACATCATTCTGCCGTGATCCGGACGGATTGGGCCGTCAAAGCCTGCATCATGAAGGGCTTTCAGAATTTTGTATATGTCAAAAGTTCCGTCAGAGCTTAAATGAGCGCTTTCCTCAAAATCACGCATACCGTCATTAAAACGGAGATTTCTCACATGAGCAAAGTGAATTCTGCCCTTCAGCATGTGAATAGTATCAATCAAATCATTATTCAGGTTTGTTCCGTAAGAGCCGGTACAAAAGGTAATTCCGTTGTGCTTATTAGGAACCGTATCCATCATACGTTTTAAATTTTCCTGTGTGGAAATAATACGGGGAAGTCCGAAGACACTCCAAGAGGGGTCATCGGGATGAATTGCCATGTTAATGTCATATTTGTCACAAGCAGGCATAATGGCTTCCAGAAAATATTTTAAATTGGCGAACAGACGGTCTTCGTCAAAGCCTTTATACAGGGTAAAGAGCTCCTTTACCTTTTCCATGCGCTCCGGTTCCCAGCCGGGCATGACAGAGCCATTCATATTATTTTTGATAGTTTCAAACATTTTCTCAGGCTCTAATTCATCGATTTGTTTTTGGCTGTAAGCCAGAACCGTAGTACCGTCTTCTCGTTTTCTGTCAAGCTCTGTTCTTGTCCAGTCAAATACAGGCATGAAATTATAGCAGACTGTATGAATGTCTGCTTTTCCCAGATTTTCCAGTGTTTTTATATAATTCTCAATATCTCTGTCTCTGTCAGGCGAGCCGGTTTTAATGGCATCGCTGACGTTGACGCTTTCAATACCTGCCAGATGCAGACCGGCATCCTCAATTTCATTTTTCATAGTCAGAATTTCATCCAAGGTCCAGACTTCACCGGGGAGTTTTTCATAAAGTGTGGTAATAATGCCTTTTACATAACAAATCTGACGAATTTGCTCTAACGTAACGGTATCGTGCTTTTTGCCATACCATCGCATTGTCATTTCCATAATCTGTGTTCCTCTCTTTTTGCGTACTTTACAGTTAGTATGATAAAAATATTGAAAAAAATACAAAATTACGGAAGCATTGTGGATGTTGAAAAAGCTTTGTTTCTGTATTACAATCAATTCATATAAAAAGGAATATTATGGGTAAGAGGTGTGAAAAATGTATCATGCATTTGGAAAATTTATCAGAGGAAAAGGATTTTCCATACTGTTTTATTTGGTTTCCGTATTATTGATGTTTTATCTGACAGTAAAAATCGGAAGTGTTGCGGAATATGTTTTTTCCGTGGATATTTACGCTGCTGTTTTTGTTGTTCTAGCTGTTTTGATGTTTTATATGCTTTGTTACTTCAGCAGTAAAAAAGCAGAAAAAAGGGCAAAAAAGTTGTATGAAGCCTGCGGTGTTGTGCTGTGTGTGCTTTTAAATCTCACCATGTGTTTTCTGGTGTTTGATACCCACAGCGGCAGGAGTGCTGTTGTCTACATACGGATTTTTTCATGCCGGACATTTAACCGTGAAAAAATACCAAATTCAGTTGGGAGAAAAGAAGCTGAACAAAAGGTTGGTTCTATTAAGTGATATTCACACAGGCTCCTTCGTCAATGAAAAGCATTTGGAGAAAATCATAGAAAAAGTGAATGAGTTAAATGCAGATTTGATTTTCCTTGCAGGGGATACTTTTGACGTCAAGGCTTTTGAATGTTGTAACCTTCCAAAGCTGGAAGAAATATTCAGAAGGCTTCGTTCTAAAGAAGGGGTATACGCAAGTCTTGGAAATCATGACCCACTTTCGTCGGAAAAGAATGTGAGAGAGTTTTTTGAAAAGTCGGGTATTTGTCTGCTGACAGATAAATGTGCAGAAACACAGGATTTTTATATTATAGGCCGTGAGGATGTGACTTCCTGTCCTGACAGAAAAAGTCTTGCAGAAATACTTCCGAAGAAAAGAGGCAGGAGACCGGAAATTTTGTTAGACCATAATCCCGGTGGTATAAAGGAAGCCATAGAAAATAAAGTCACGCTTGTTTTATGCGGACATACTCATAAAGGTCAGTTTTTTCCGGCAACTTTTTTTACAAGACTTGCCTATGGAAAGAAAGACTTTTACGGATATGCGAAAAGAGAGGAAACCCAGAGTATTGTATCTGCGGGAGCAGGGTATTTTCAAATGCCCATGAGAATTGGAAGCAACAGAGAAATCGTACTGATAGAAGTATAAAAGAAACCGCCGCATTAGGAAGCAGTGTAATGCTTCTTAATGTGGCGGCCTTTTATTTTATATTTCGCTTTTAATGATTAGTTATCTTCCTCTGTCATCGTGTATACCTGACGTTTTCTTGCCATTTCATCGCTTGCCAGATATTCGTCATAAGTGGTAATCTTGTCGATTAAAACACCGTTTGGAAGAATTTCCATAATACGGTTTGCGGTTGTCTGAACAATCTGGTGGTCATGAGAAGCAAAGAGCAGAACGCCCGGGAACTTAATCATACCGTTGTTCAAAGCTGTAATAGACTCCATATCCAGATGGTTGGTAGGTTCATCTAAAATTAAGATATTCGCACCGGAAATCATCATTTTGGAAAGGAGACATCTTACTTTTTCACCACCGGAAAGTACACGGACTTTTTTTACGCCGTCTTCACCGGGGAAGAGCATACGTCCAAGGAAACCACGCACATAAGTAGCATCCTTAATTTCAGAATAACCGGTGAGCCAGTCTGCAATAGTTAAATCATTGTCAAATTCTTTTGTACTGTCTTTTGGGAAATATGCCTGAGAAGTAGTAACGCCCCATTTGTAAGTACCTTCATCAGGCTCCATTTCACCCATTAAAATCTGGAATAATACAGTTTTGGCACGTTCATTTCCGCCGACAAAAGCAACTTTATCATCATGTCCTAAGGTGAAAGTAATATTATCTAATACTTTTACGCCGTCAATAGTTTTTGAAAGTCCTTCTACCATTAAGACTTCATTTCCGATTTCGCGGTTTGGACGGAAGTCAATGTAAGGATATTTACGGCTGGACGGACGCATATCATCTAACTGGATTTTTTCCAAAGCACGTTTTCTGGAAGTAGCCTGTTTTGATTTGGAAGCGTTAGCAGAAAATCGGGAAATAAATTCCTGAAGCTCTTTAATCTTTTCTTCCTTCTTACGGTTCGCTTCCTTCATCTGTTTGATTAAAAGCTGGCTGGACTCATACCAGAAGTCATAGTTTCCGGCATAGAGCTGGATTTTACCGTAGTCGATATCCGCAGTATGTGTACAAACCTTGTTTAAGAAGTAACGGTCATGAGATACTACGATAACGGTGTTTTCAAAGTTAATTAAGAATTCCTCAAGCCATTCAATGGCATCTAAATCCAAGTGGTTGGTAGGCTCGTCAAGGAGCAGGATGTCAGGATTACCGAAAAGCGCCTGAGCAAGGAGAACCTTAACTTTCTCGCTTCCCTTTAAATCAGACATCAGGGCATAGTGTAAATCTGTATCAATACCCAGACCGTTTAAAAGCATAGCCGCATCAGACTCAGCTTCCCAGCCGTTCATTTCGGCAAATTCTCCTTCTAACTCGCTGGCACGGATTCCGTCTTCATCTGTAAAATCTTCTTTTGAATAAATTGCCTCTTTTTCTTTCATGATATCATAAAGGCGTTGATTTCCCATAATAACAGTATCCAGAACAGGATAGGAGTCATACTTAAAGTGGTCCTGCTGTAAAAAGGACAAACGCTGTCCCGGAGTGATAGTAATATTACCATTTGTTGTTTCTAACTGTCCTGACAGGATTTTTAAAAAAGTAGATTTACCTGCACCATTGGCACCTATTAAACCATAACAGTTGCCTTCTGTAAATTTAATATTAACATCTTCAAACAGTGCTTTCTTTCCAATTCGTAAAGTAACATTATTTGCTGCAATCATGTTCTAATTTTCCCTCACTTATTTTATAAAACAATTTTTATGATTTCTGCGTAATCTCTTTTATTGTACCTGAAAACAGGGAATTTGCAAGTGTTTCTTACGAAAAATACTTGATTAAAGGAGTACAGATTGATATAATAATGCTCTGAATAAGAATAATTACCTAATAAAGAAATACAAAGATAAAGAGGGGAAATATTCCATGTTAATTACAAGAGAATGTGATTATGGTGTGCGAATTATCAGAGCATTGGCATCTGGTGATAAAATGTGTGTGCACCAAATATGTGAGCAGGAAGACTTGACACCTGCTTTTGTTTATAAAATTTTAAAGAAGTTGGAAAAGAAAGAAATCGTAAAATCTTTTCGTGGGAGTAACGGGGGATATGCATTAAAAAGTTCTATAAAGGAACTGACATTGCTGGATATTTATTTGGCAGTAGATCCGGAATTTTATATGATTGAATGTATGAATCCTCAAAAACCATGTACACATAATCAATCTGACTGTGGATGTGCTGTACATAGAGAACTGGCGAGAGTACAGCAGATTTTATTGACAGAATTAAAAGCACATTCCATTGCGGAAATTATCGGACTGGAAAAGGAATAGAAAATCGGATTTGTTTTTTTAGAAAAACATTATGTTTTCTTTGGTTTTAGAAATAGACATGCCCTTGAAATCGTGTTATAATTTAATATAGACTTCGGGATCGAAGTGAAATATTGTTGAAAACAATGTTCAAGTTCAAGGAGGAAAATCAAATGGCTAGAAAGATGAAAACCATGGATGGTAACCATGCAGCAGCTCATGCTTCTTATGCATATTCTGATGTAGCGGCTATCTATCCTATTACCCCGTCATCTGTAATGGCAGAAGCAACAGACGAATGGGCAACACAGGGAAGAAAGAACATTTTCGGACAGGAAGTACAGGTTACTGAAATGCAGTCTGAAGCAGGTGCAGCAGGTGCCGTTCACGGTTCCCTGGCAGCAGGTGCCCTGACTACAACATATACAGCATCTCAGGGACTTCTGTTAATGATCCCAAACCTTTACAAAATTGCCGGTGAGCAGTTACCAGGTGTTATCAACGTTTCTGCTCGTGCTTTAGCAAGCCACGCACTGTCAATCTTCGGTGATCATTCTGACGTATATGCATGTCGTCAGACAGGTTGTGCTATGTTATGTGAATCTTCCGTACAGGAAGTTATGGACTTAACACCAGTTGCACACTGTGCAGCAATCAAAGGAAAAGTTCCATTTATTAACTTCTTTGATGGTTTCCGTACATCTCATGAAATTCAGAAAATTGAAACATGGGATTATGAAGATTTAAAAGATATGGTAGATATGGATGCTGTTGATGAATTCCGTAAACATGCATTAAATCCAAATCACCCATGTCAGAGAGGTTCTGCTCAGAACCCAGACATCTTCTTCCAGGCAAGAGAAGCATGTAATCCATACTACGATGCATTACCAGCATTAGTACAGGAATACATGGATAAAGTAAATGAAAAAATCGGCACAAACTACAAATTATTCAACTACTATGGTGCTGAAGATGCTGAACACGTTATCATTGCTATGGGTTCTGCATGTGAAACAATCGAAGAAACAATCGATTACTTAATGGCAGCAGGTAAAAAAGTTGGTCTTGTTACAGTTCGTCTTTACAGACCATTCTGCGCTGAAGCATTAGTAAACGCTATTCCTGAAACTGTAAAACAGATTTCTGTATTAGACAGAACAAAAGAACCAGGTGCTCTTGGCGAACCATTATACTTAGATGTTGTTGCTGCATTAAAAGGCACAAAATTCAATGACACACCAATCTTCAGCGGACGTTACGGATTAGGTTCCAAAGATACAACACCAGCTCAGATTGTTGCTGTATACGAAAACACAACAAAAGAAAAATTCACAATCGGTATTGTTGATGATGTTACTAACTTATCTCTTGAAGTTGGTGCTCCTCTTGTTACAACACCAGAAGGAACAATCAACTGCAAATTCTGGGGATTAGGTGCTGACGGTACTGTTGGTGCAAACAAGAACTCCATCAAGATTATCGGTGATAATACAGATATGTATGCTCAGGCATACTTTGATTACGACTCTAAAAAATCCGGTGGTGTTACAATGTCTCACCTTCGTTTTGGTAAGAGCCCAATTAAATCTACATACCTGATCAAACAGGCTAACTTTGTTGCTTGTCACAATCCTTCCTATGTTAATAAATATAACATGGTTCAGGAATTAGTTGACGGTGGCACATTCTTATTAAACTGTCCATGGGATATGGAAGGTCTTGAAAAACACTTACCAGGACAGGTAAAAGCATTCATCGCTAACCACAACATCAAATTCTATGTAATTGATGGTATTAAAATCGGTAAAGAAATCGGACTTGGCGGACGTATCAATACAGTTCTTCAGTCTGCATTCTTCAAACTTGCTAACATCATTCCAGAAGAACAGGCTATCGAATTAATGAAAGCTGCTGCAAAAGCTACTTACGGAAGAAAAGGTGACGCTATTGTTCAGATGAACTATGACGCTATCGACGCAGGTGCTAAACAGGTTGTTGAAATTCAGGTTCCAGAAAGCTGGAAAGATTGTGCTGATGAAGGTTTATTCATGGCTCATGCTGAAGGCGGACGTCAGGATGTTGTTGATTTCGTAAACAATGTTCAGGCTAAAGTAAATGCTCAGGAAGGTAACACATTACCTGTATCTGCATTTAAAGATTATGTTGATGGTACAACTCCATCTGGTTCTTCTGCTTACGAAAAACGTGGTATCGCAGTAGACATCCCAGTATGGCAGCCAGAAAACTGTATCCAGTGTAACCGTTGTGCTTATGTTTGTCCTCATGCAGTTATCCGTCCAGTTGCTATGACAGATGCTGAAGTAGCAGCAGCTCCGGAAGGAATGAAGACATTACCTATGACAGGTATGGCTGATTACAAGTTTGTTATGACTGTATCTGCTTATGACTGTACAGGATGTGGTTCTTGTGCAAATGTCTGCCCAGGTAAGAAGGGTGCAAAAGCTCTTGTTATGGCAAACATGGAAGAAAATGCAGGAGAACAGAAATTCTTCGATTATGGTGTAACATTACCAGTAAAAGAAGATGTTGTTGCTAAATTTAAAGAAAATACAGTAAAAGGTTCTCAGTTCAAACAGCCATTACTTGAGTTCTCAGGAGCTTGTGCTGGTTGTGGAGAAACACCTTACGCTAAATTAATCACACAGTTATTTGGTGACAGAATGTACATTGCAAACGCAACAGGATGTTCTTCTATCTGGGGTAACTCCTCACCATCTACACCATATACTGTAAATGCAAAAGGACAGGGTCCAGCATGGTCTAACTCTCTGTTCGAAGATAACGCTGAATTCGGATACGGTATGTTATTAGCTCAGAAAGCTATCCGTGGCGGATTAAAAGAAAAAGTTGAGTCTGTAATGGCTTACGAAGGATCTTCTGAAGAAGTAAAAGCTGCTTGTCAGGAATGGTTAGATACATTCGGAAGCGGAATTACAAACGGTGCGGCAACAGATAAATTAGTTGCAGCATTAGAAGGTGTTGACTGTGACGTATGCAAAGACATCGTTAAGAACAAAGACTTCTTAGCTAAGAAATCTCAGTGGATTTTCGGTGGTGACGGTTGGGCATACGACATCGGTTTCGGTGGTGTTGATCACGTGTTAGCTTCCGGACAGGATATCAACGTAATGGTATTCGATACAGAAGTTTACTCCAACACAGGTGGACAGTCTTCTAAATCTACACCAACAGGTGCTATCGCACAGTTCGCAGCCGGCGGTAAAGAGGTTAAGAAGAAAGATATGGCTTCTATCGCAATGAGCTATGGTTATGTATACGTTGCTCAGATTGCTATGGGTGCAGACTTCAACCAGACTGTAAAAGCAATCGCTGAAGCTGAAGCATATCCGGGACCATCTCTGATTATTGCTTACGCTCCATGTATCAACCATGGTATTAAGAAAGGTATGAGCAAAGCTCAGACAGAAGAAGAATTAGCAGTTAAATGTGGATACTGGCATAACTTCCGCTTCAATCCGGCAGCAGAAAACAAATTCACTCTGGATTCTAAAGCTCCAACAGAAGATTACCAGGCATTCCTTGACGGAGAAGTTCGTTACAATTCTCTGAAACGTTCTAACCCGGAAAAAGCTGCTAGACTGTTCGCTAAGAATGAGTCTGAAGCTAAGGCTAGATACGAATACTTAAATAAACTGGTTACTCTTTACGGAAAAACAGAGGAGTAATTCCATTAACAAAATAAAGTTATAAATGTGTCCGGACGAGAAAAAAAGTCTTGTTTTGCAGAAGTTCTGTAAAACAGGACTTTTTATATTGGAAAATTTAAAAAATAAGTATGTCTTTTGTAAATAAATACATGATAAATATAGAGAAATTGTAATATAAGTATGATACAATCATTCAATAATCATACAAATGAAGCAGAGGGAGCTTATAAATATGGCGAAAAAGAAAAAGTGTGCAAAGTGGCAAAAGAAAGTACTTATATGTGGAACAGTTATAGCTTGTATTTTTGGTCTTGTATATGCAGGAGGAGCTTTTTATTATAAAGATAAGTTTTTTAAAGGAACAAAGATAAATGGAGTTTCCTGTGAAAATTTAACGGCAAGAGAGGCAGAGGAAAAAATAGAAGATAAAATAGAGGATTATTCGCTGGAAATAACTTTTAAAAATGGAGAAAAAGAAATCATTAACGGTAAGGAAATTTCTTATGAATATCTTTCTGATGGGAAAATTCAAGAACATCTGGAAAATCAAAATCCTTTTTTATGGACATCAGGATTTTTTAAAGAACATGATTATGAGGTAGGAGAAGCAATTACTTTTGATGATACAAAGCTTCAGGAAAAGTTGAATACTTTTGCATGTATGCAGGAGGAAAATATGATACCTCCAAAAGACGCATATATTGCTTTTGAAAACAACAGTTTTGTTATAAAACCGGAAGAAGCAGGAAGTACCCTTGATAAGGCATTGTTGACGGAAAAGCTGCTTACATCTGTAAAGGAAAGTAAAAATACGTTTTCCGCTGAAGAAGCAGGTGTTTATGTGTTGCCTGCAATTACCGGTGAAGACGAGACATTAAAACATCAACAGGAGGTATGGAACGGATGTGCTGCGGTAACCGTGACCTATACCTTCGGTGATAAAAAAGAAGTGTTGGACGGAATGACTGTGAAGGATTGGATGACCTATGACGAAAACGGAAATTATGTGGAGAATTTAGGTGTTTTACAACAGCATATCAGAGACTACGTTCAGACGCTGGGAGAAAAATATAATACCATAGGAACAAAAAGAACGCTTACCAGTACGTATACAGGTGAACCTGTGACTGTATCGGGTGGCAGTTATGGCTATCTTATTGATATAAGAGGAGAAAGAGCTCAGCTTTTAAAAGATATTCAATCCCACGGGAATATTGGGAGAGAACCCATATATGCCAAAAAGGGGAAAGCGTATGGCGAAAATGATATCGGAAACACGTATGTGGAGCTGGATTTAAGCGCACAGCATTTATGGTATTACAAGGATGGAGCACTTTGCATGGAGTCAGATTTTGTATCGGGAACCTACAATGATAAAAGTCGTAGAACGCCGTCAGGCATATATTCTCTGGCTTATAAGCAGAGAAATCAGGTTTTGCGTCCTGCGCCCAATCCGGACGGAACTTATGACTATGAGTCACCGGTTTCTTATTGGATGCCCTTTAATGGGGGAATTGGTCTTCATGATGCCAACTGGAGGGGCAGATTTGGAGGGAATATTTACAGAAACAGCGGTTCTCATGGCTGTATTAATCTCCCTGTTTCCTTTGCAGGAAAGTTTTACGAAAGTATTGAGGCAGGCTGTCCCATTGTATGTTTTTACAGATAATTAACTTGCAACTATAAAATATGTGTAGTACAATAAGATTGAGTAGGAGACAAGAACAGAGGCTGTGGGACAGCTTTATGCTCTTGTCTTTTTATCACTGATTATCAAATGACAGAAGGTAGAAATATGAGGTCTCAGCTTATAGAAGAATTTGAGGATTGTCCGGTTATTGCAGCCATAAAAGACGAGGAAGGTTTGAAAAGGTGTATTCACTCGGATATTCCCATTGTGTTTGTTTTGTATGGGGACATCTGCAATATCAGCCAGATTGTCAGCCGTTTAAAGAAGGCAGGGAAAACAGTTATTATACATATTGATTTAATTGCAGGATTAAGCAGTAAGGAAATTGCGGTTACCTATATAAAATCGGTGACACACGCAGACGGTATTATTTCCACAAGACCGGCGGTAATCCGTCAGGCAAAGGAAGAAGGGCTGTTTGCGATTATGCGTTTTTTTGTTATTGATTCTATGGCTTTTGAGAGTATTAAACGCCAGACCGAAAGTGTGTATCCTGATATGATAGAGGTGCTTCCGGGAGTCATGCCGAAGATTATACAGAAAATTTGCAAGCAAAACAGAACCCCTGTAATTGCAGGAGGTTTAATATCGGATAAAGAGGATATTATGGCTGCCCTTGATGCAGGAGCTATGTCCATATCCACCACCAACCAAAAGGTTTGGTTTATGTAAAACAGAATAAATACGCCGGAGATGAGAGATAGAGCGAATGAAGCATAGGAAAACTTATGCCTTCTTGTTCTGTCTCTCTTTTATTGTATAGAAAACGCAGCAGACGTAAGGTCTGGGAAGGAGATTAAAAATGTATGATGCAGTAATTATTGGAGCAGGAGTTGTAGGATGTGCAGTGGCAAGAGAGTTGTCAAGGTATCGACTAAAAACGGTTGTTTTAGAAAAAGGAGAGGACGTATGTTGTGGTACTTCCAAGGCAAACAGCGCTATTGTTCATGCGGGATTTGACGCAGAGCCGGGAACGTGGAAGGCAAAAATGAATGTAATAGGCAGTAAAAAAATGGAAAAATTATCAAAAGAACTGGATTTTCCTTATAAAAGAAACGGCTCTCTGGTTCTTTGCTTTGATGAAAAAGATTTACACAAATTAGACGATTTAAAGCAAAAAGGAATAGAAAACGGCGTAGAAGGTTTGGAAATTATTACCGGAGAAAAGATATGGGAAATGGAGCCGAACCTTTCAAAAAATGTAAAGGCAATGCTCTATGCACCTACGGGAGCTATTATTTGTCCCTTTAAATTGACCATTGCTTTAGCAGAAAATGCCAATGTCAACGGAGTGGAATTTGCCTTTGATATAGAGGTAAAAGACATTCAGAAGACAGAAAATGGATACGAGATAGAGACTACAAAGGGATGCTATGAAACAAAATGTATTGTCAATGCTGCCGGAGTATACGCAGATGTTTTTCACAATATGGTCAGTGAGGAAAAGCTTTCTATTACCCCCAGAAGGGGAGAATATTGTCTTATGGATAAAAAGGCGGGAAGCTTCGTATCGCACACAATTTTTCAGCTTCCTACCGCTATGGGAAAAGGTGTGCTCATTACCCCTACCGTGCACGGAAATCTTTTAGCAGGACCTACGGCTGAAAATATAGAGGATAAAGAAGGCATTAACACCACGGGAGAAGGAATTGCAAAATTGTCTCAGATGGCAAAATTAAGCGCAGAAAATATTCCTCTGAATATGGTAATTACTTCCTTTGCAGGGCTGCGTGCAGCGGAAAAAGGCGGAGATTTTGTCCTGGGAGAGGTCTTTGATGCGCCGGGATTTTTTGATGCAGCAGGAATTCAGTCACCGGGACTTTCCAGCGCTCCTGCTATTGGAGAATATCTGGCAGACAGCATTGCAGAGAAGCTAAAAGCAGAGAAAAAAGAAGATTTTAATCCGAGAAGAAAGGATATTCCATGCGTGGCAGAAATGCCAAAAGAGGAATTAAAAGCATTGATAGCAGAAAATCCGTTATATGGAAATGTAATTTGCAGATGCGAAACCGTTACAGAGGGCGAGATTGTAAATGCAATTCGCAGACCTTTAGGCGCTAAGTCCTTAGATGGAGTGAAAAGAAGAACCAGAGCAGGAATGGGCAGATGCCAGTCAGGATTTTGTGCGCCTAAGGTAATGGAAATTCTGAAAAGAGAGCTTCAGAAATCTCCTTTGGAAATTACAAAGGCAGGAGGAAAATCCACACTTTTAACAGGCAAAATTAAGGAAGAATTTGTATAGGAAAGGATAGAAAAGTCATGCAGGAATATGAATTGATTATTGTGGGAGGCGGTCCGGCAGGACTTGCAGCAGCGATTTCAGCGAAAGAAAACGGGATTGAAAAGCTTTTAATTTTAGAAAGAGATTATGAGCTGGGCGGTATTTTAAACCAGTGTATTCACAATGGCTTTGGCCTACATACATTTAAGGAGGAGCTGACCGGACCGGAATATGCACAGCGCTTTATTGAACAGGTTTTTGAGAAAAATATTCCTTATAAATTAAATACCATGGTGCTTGATATTGAAGATTGCGGAGAGGAAAAAGTAGTAACTGCCGTAAATAAAGAGGACGGCTTTATGAGCTTAAAGACAAAGGCAGTGATTTTGGCTATGGGATGCAGGGAACGCCCAAGAGGTGCGCTGAATATACCGGGATATCGTCCGGCAGGAATTTATACGGCAGGAACAGCTCAAAGACTGGTGAACATGGAAGGAATGATGCCGGGAAAAGAAGTGGTGATTTTAGGTTCAGGAGATATTGGGCTGATTATGGCAAGGCGTATGACACTGGAGGGGGCAAAAGTCAAAGTAGTAGCAGAATTATTACCATATTCCGGTGGATTACAACGAAATATTGTGCAGTGTCTGGAAGATTTTGACATTCCCTTAAAACTCAGTCATACCGTAGTAGAAATCCATGGGAAGGAGAGAGTGACAGGCGTTACTCTGGCACAGGTAGATGAAAATCGTAAGCCAATTCCAGGGACAGAGGAGTTTTATTCCTGTGATACATTGCTTTTATCCTGCGGTTTAATTCCGGAAAATGAATTGTCTGCAAAAGCAGGAATTGAGCTTTCAAAAGTCACCTCCGGTCCTGTGGTAAATGAAAGTCTGGAGACAAGTGTAAAAGGAATTTTTGCCTGTGGAAATGTACTTCATGTCCACGATTTAGTAGATTATGTTTCAGAAGAAGCAAAGAAGGCAGGGCAGCAGGCAGCTGCATTTCTCTACGGAAAAGAGTTACAGGAGGAAGAAAATGTCATTGCCATTTGTCCGGAAGGAGGTATTCGCTATACTGTGCCGCAAAAGCTTCGGCTGGAGAATATGGAAGACAGTCTGATTGTACGATTTCGTGTGGGAAAAGTATATGAGAACGTATATATAAATGTTTATTTAGGAGATAAACGTATTGTACATAAGAAGAAAAAGAAGACAGCGCCGGGAGAAATGGAGCAGATTGTTTTAAAAAAATCAGATTTGACACAGGGATTGAAATTCGATAAAATTATTATGAAATTGGAGGAAGTATAAGGATGAATGTCAGGGAATTAACTTGTATTAACTGTCCTTTGGGATGTTCTCTCACCGTTACCTTAGACGGAGAAAAAGTAATAAAAGTGGAAGGGAATACATGTCCAAAAGGGAAAACCTATGGGGAAAAGGAAGTTATAAATCCAACCAGAATTCTCACATCCAGTGTAATGGTTACAGATGGAAAGCTTCCTGTTGTTTCTGTAAAAACTGCCTCCGATATTCCAAAAAATAAAATCAGAGAATGTGCAGCCGGTTTGAAAAATATTACCGTACAGGCACCTGTAAAAATCGGAGATATTATCTTAGAAAATATAGGAGGTACGGGGGTAGCGCTTATTGCAACAAAAAATGTTGAGCACAGGTAATCGGCTGAAAGAGGAGAAATAAATGCTGGATTATACCGGAAAATCTGCAAATAAATTGAAAGAAAAAACCTTGTATCTTTTAGATATGGATGGAACGATTTATAATGAAAATGAAATTTTTGACGGAACATTGGAATTCCTTGAAGAGATTGAAAGACGGGGCGGACAATATGTGTTCATTACCAATAATTCTTCAAAATCCGTAGAAGATTATGTACAAAAGGTACGGGCTATGGGGATAAAAGCAGAGTATGAAAACTTTTATACCTCCGGTCAGGCAACAGCTATGTATCTAAAAGAAAATTATCCCAATCAGGTGGTTTACTGCATGGGAACGAAGTCTTTAATAAAGGAGCTTCGGGAAGCAGGAATAGAGGTCGTTACAGAGGTGGATGAGCGTGCAGGCGTGGTACTTTTAGGCTTTGATACAGAAAATACATCCGAGAAAATCCGAAACACTTGTATCATGCTTGGAAGAGATGTGGCATATCTGGCAACCAATCCGGACTTAGTTTGTCCTGTAAGCTTTGGTTATATTCCGGATTGCGGTTCCATGAGCATCATGTTGAAAAATGCCACAGGAAAAGAACCGTTTTTTATCGGAAAACCGGAGCCGATTATGGTAAACTGCGTATTGAAGAAGTTAAACTGCAAGAGAGAAGATGCGGTAATCGTAGGTGACAGGCTGTATACGGATATTAAAACAGGAGCAAATGCCCAGGTGGATACCATCTGCGTGCTTTCCGGTGAAGCTTCTATGGAAGATATTTTGCAGGGAGAAGTAGAGCCCACTTACATTTTTAAAAGTGTAAAAGAAATATACGAAGGATTGACAGAGGAAACAGAGCTATGAAATATAACAAGGTAGAACAGGGGATTTTTCAGAAACGTCCAAATCGGTTTATTGCCCATGTGGAAATAAACGGAAAAGAGGAAGTCTGCCATGTGAAAAATACAGGGCGCTGTCGGGAATTATTAGTTCCCGGCGCCCTTGTTTTTTTGGAGGAAATTGATAATCCAAAGCGAAAAACAAAGTATGATTTAATTGCAGTGGAAAAGGGAAATCGTCTGATTAACATGGACTCACAAATTCCAAATAAGGTAGTAGAGGAATGGTTAAAAGAGGGAAATCTCTTTGGAAAGGAAGCAAAAGTTCGGCGGGAAGTTGTGTACGGAAATTCTCGATTTGACTTGTATATAGAAAGCGGAGAAAGAAAAATTTTCATGGAAGTAAAGGGAGTTACGCTGGAGGAAAATAATGTTGTAAGATTTCCCGATGCACCTACACAGCGAGGAGTAAAACACATACAGGAGCTGGAAAAATGTATAAAAGAGGGATATGAAGCGTATCTGATATTTGTTATTCAGATGGAAAATGTGGATTATTTTACACCTAATCGTGATACGCATCCTGAATTTGCCGAGGCATTAAAAACAGCAGAAAAAGCAGGCGTTCATATTCTCGCATACGATTGTATTGTAAGAAAAGACTTGATAAATCTTGCAAAACCTGTTAGGGTTTACTTAGAATAAAAATATACTGAAAACAGAAAACAAACAGGAGCAAATATGTTAGAACAGATTGTAGAGCCTTTGCTTATCTGGTATGAGAAGAATAAAAGAAGCTTACCATGGAGAGATGAATCTACCCCTTACCATGTGTGGATTTCAGAGATTATGCTTCAGCAAACCAGAGTAGAAGCGGTAAAGGGTTATTACGCAAGATTTATAGAAGCATTACCTGAAATTAAGGATTTGGCAGAGTGTCCGGAAGAAAGATTGTTGAAGCTCTGGGAAGGGCTTGGATATTATAATCGAGTGAAAAATATGCAGAAAGCAGCCAGAGAAGTGATGGAATTTTATGACGGAAAGCTGCCGGCTGATTATGAAAAACTGTTAAGCCTTTCGGGAATTGGAAGCTATACGGCAGGGGCAGTTGCATCCATTGCTTACGGAATTTCAAAGCCTGCGGTAGATGGGAATGTACTTCGTGTGATTACCAGAATTACGGAAAATCCCTCTGATATTTTAAAACAGTCTACAAAGCGGGAAATGGAAAAAAATTTGGAAAAAATCATGCCTGTTCATGCTCCCGGCGCTTTTAATCAAAGCTTAATGGAGCTTGGGGCAACGGTTTGTGTGCCTAATGGTATGGCAAAATGTGAATGTTGTCCTGTGGCAGAATTTTGCATGGCAAGAGCCCATGATACTGTTTTGGAATATCCGAAAAAGGCGGCAAAAAAGCCCAGAAAAATAGAAGAAAAAACCGTATTGATTATTCAAAACGGACAAGAATTTGCCATACAAAAGCGTCCCGAAAGCGGGCTTTTGGCAGGACTTTATGAGCTTCCGAACAGAGCGGGCTACCTGACTCGAGAGGAAGCCATACGCTGTGTAGAGGACATGAAGCTGATGCCTGTTTATATTAAAGAGGCAGGAAGCTCAAAGCATATTTTTTCTCATGTAGAATGGCACATGAAGGGATATTTGATTAAAGTGGCATCTACGGAAGAAAAACAAGTGGGAGAATTGATATTTGCAGACAAAAAAAATTCAAAAAAGAAATATCCTATTCCTTCTGCGTTTTCAGCATATAGAAAGTACATTGAGGAGGACTTTTAGATGAAGTTATTATCCATTGCTGTGCCTTGTTACAACTCACAGGATTATATGAGAAATTGTGTAGACTCTCTTTTAGAGGGCGGAGATTTAGTGGAAATTTTGATTGTGGATGACGGTTCTAAGGATGATACAGCAAAGATTGCAGATGAATACGCTGCGAAATATCCGAATATTGTAAAGGCAATTCATCAGGAAAACGGAGGGCACGGAGAGGCGGTAAATGCCGGACTTCGAAATGCAACAGGCTTTTATTTTAAGGTTGTAGACAGTGATGACTGGGTAAATAAAGAAGCCTATCATGCAATTCTTGATAAGCTTTTGGAGATTATTGCAGGACCGGAAACACTGGACATGATGATAAGCAACTTTGTGTACGAAAAGCAGGGCGCAAAGCATAAAAAGGTCATGAAATATAAAAATTATATGCCGGAAGGCAAGATATTTACATGGAAAGAAATGGGCAGAATGCCTATCGGAAAGTATATTTTAATGCACTCTGTTATTTACCGGACAGAGCTTTTAAGAGAATGTAAATTAGAGCTGCCAAAGCATACTTTTTATGTGGATAATATCTTTGTATATAAGCCATTGCCTTATGTAAAAACCATGTATTATATGGATGTGAACTTTTATCGTTATTTCATCGGAAGAAACGACCAGTCTGTAAATGAGACTGTTATGATACGCCGAATTGACCAGCAGCTTTTAGTCAATCGCCTGATGATTGACATTATTTCCGAAGAAAAAGTTACAGATAAAAACACACGAAGATATATGCTGAAATATCTGGATATTATTATGGCAGTATCTTCTATTATGTTAATTCGTTCCGGTACGGAGGAAAATCTGGAGAAGAAAAAAGAACTTTGGAGATATTTAAGAAGTGCAGATATTCACATTTACAGAAAGCTTTATATGAGTGTTTTAGGAAGGGGCGTAAACCTTCCGGGAAGAAGCGGAAGACGTCTTTCTGTTACCTTGTATAAAGTAGCACAAAAATTCTATGGATTTAATTAATTTCCTAAAATAACAAAAAAGTGGCTGTCGCTTTAAACATTTAAGATATGTATGAATGCGACAGTCACTTTTTATACTCTTGCCGGTTTTTCTGCATGTACAGCTCTGGGCTTATAGAGAAGCTGATAACATACAAGGTTAAGCGCTGCGGCAGCGATGACATCTACAAGAGTATGTTGTTTTAAGAATACAGTTGCCAGAACAATCAATGTAGTTAAAACAGCAGTGCCGGTAAGCAGCACCTTTCGTTTTTGGAAAGGCTTGTGATGAAAAACTGCAATACAGCATGCGATGGAGTTAAATACATGAATGCTGGGCAAAATATTGGTTGGTGTATCAATCGTATAAAGATACTGTACCAGTTGAATAAAAATACCGTCTCCTGTTAATTCAGGCCTTAAATTTTGTCCGTTGGGATAAATAAGAGAAACTACAATAAATAGAGTCATTCCTATTCCCAATGTTAAAATAAACTGCCAGTATTCCTGCTTGTTTTTATTGATAAAAGCAAAATAAAATACAGTTACGGCAACGTATGCAAACCATAGAAGATAGGGAATAATAAAGTATTCACAAAAGGGAATATAATCATCGATTTTCATGTGAATAATATTAATGGGAACTTTCCGCTGTTCTACGTATCCGAAAGCAAGCATGTAGAAAATACCGTAAATCGGAATAATCAAGGTATGCTTATATTTTTTCAGGAATTCCAAAATCTCACCTCACATTCTTTCAGAATATTCATATCATTCTTTGAGCTATTATAGCACAGCAAATATAGGATAACAACGCAATTTACATTTGTTTAATAAATTAAAGAATATGTTTATCTTATTAGAAAAATATTAGGAAAATCTTGCATTTTAACATTCTTTTGCAGGGATAAAGCTGTCAAAAATAATGGAGTCAAAACAGTCTTTTTGCTTTTTAAAGACCATAGAAGAACGTACCGTCCACGCAAAAACAGGGGTTTTGTAAATATATTTCTGCAAAAGAAAGCTGATATTATATCGGTCTTTATAACAGTAAGAAATAAAATCAGGTTTTCCTAAAAAGTTCAGCAAAAGATATTTTACAAGAAAGCTCAAAAAATATCCGCCCTCGGCAACCGGTCTTGTTAAATTGGCAGAGAGCTGTCCTCTGATAATTTCCTTGCGGTTTTTCTTGTACCAGCGCAGAGCAAGAGGATTAAAGGACTCAATACAATATTTGCCGGAATAATTTTGCAGCAGTTCATCAGCCAGACGGCAGGTAAGGGTTTTCACAGTGGGAAGTTTAATTTCTATCAATAAAGGAACCTGTCCGTTTACAAGGTCTAAAACGTCCTGAAAAAGAGGAATTTTTTCCGTAGAATTCATAAGCGTAAGCTTTTGCAGTTCCTTGTAAGTGAGTTCGCATACGGGAAGGTCAATACCGCACATCCGTGATAAGGTATGGTCATGAAAAACAACAATTTGATTATCCTTTGTTCTTTGAATATCAAGCTCAATGCCGTACCCATGCCGTACTGCCTCCTGAAAAGCTCTCATAGAATTTTCGGGAATGCGCTGGTCAGGGGTAAACAGTCCTCTGTGCGCAAACAGACAGTGACAAAATGTCTTGGTTTCTTTCTTTCGGGTAAAGCGGGGCAAGGTTCCTAAAATATAAATACACAGCAGAAGCACAAAAATCATTAGTATTTTTTCCATAATTTTCACCTGTTTCTTATTTGAGAATAACGTTAATCTGTTTTCCGGCAGACTGTAAGGTTAAATGGTCTGCCACTCCCAGCGACTCTCCGTCACAATGAATGGGGAGAGGGGATTTGCTGGAAATATCAATTCGTTTGCAGCTTGTGAGTGTAACACCTTGAAAACGTCCGTGTTTTCCCGCAAAGGCAGTGGGGAAAAGAGCCAGTATTTTCAGCTTTGATAAATTTCCAATCATACAGATATCCAGCAGATTATCTTGAAAGTCTGCCTTTGGACAAAATTTTACACCGCCCCCTTCATAAGGCATGTTCATTCCTGTGATGAAGAAAAATTTAGATAAGGAGGCCGTTTCTTTCTTGTCCATACGAACAGAGACAGGGCATGCTTTATATAGGATTAAAAGCTTTAATGCAATCAAAACGTAAGTCAGTTTTCCCAGATGTATTTTATTCATTGCTTTTTTTAAAGGGGAAACCATTACCTTACGGCAGATATCTGCATCGTAGCCAATGCCGCTGCTTACAAGAAAATAGCGGGAGCTTTCCTGGGTACGGGCAAGACCTATGTCCACAGCAGTACACTGGGACGGAGACAAAATAGCATCCATACATTTTTCTACATCGCAAGAGAGATTTAAAGCTCTTGCAAAATCATTGCCGGAGCCGGTGGGAAGATAACCCAGCGTAATGTGGGAAAAGTCTGTTTCGGCCAAACCGTTTATTACCTCATTTAAGGTTCCGTCACCGCCTAATACACCTAAAGTACAGGGGCGGGAGAGATTGGCAATTTGTTCGGCAAGCTTTTTAGCATGTCCTGTATATTCAGTGAAACGGGCTTCATAAGAAACTTCCCGTTCCTTCAAAATTGCCTCAGCCCTTTTCCAGATAGACATGCCATATCCGGATTTTGAGTGAGAATTTATAATAAAGTAATACATGTGTTTTTACCTGCGTTTTCTTTTGTTTTGGTTACATTGTAGCAGTTTCACGTTGAGAGAACAAGAAAAATATGATAAACTGAGCAGGAGATGAAAAAATTCAGAAAGGCGGTCTTTCAGATGATAACAAACGAATATGTAACATTTACAATTGGAAAGAAAAAGAATATTGCCCTGATTGCCCATGACAATGAAAAGCCAAAGCTTATCCAATGGTGTAAGGATAACTACGATATTTTAAAAAATCATAATTTATACGGAACAGGTACAACGTCCAGATTGATTGCAGACAAAGCAGGACTTTGTATCAAAGGCTATAACAGCGGTCCTCTAGGCGGGGACCAGCAGATTGGCGCTAAAATTGTAGAAGGAGTCATTGATTTTATTGTATTTTTCTCTGATCCTTTGACAGCACAGCCTCATGACCCCGATGTAAAAGCGCTGATGCGTATTGCACAGGTGTATGATATTCCTATGGCGGTGAATAAAGCCACAGCGGATTTTATGATTAAATCCATTTATATGGATACAGAATATGACCACGAAGTGATTAATTTTAATAAGAATGTAGAAGACAGAGCAGAGTCTATGTAAAGAAGCTTATAGTAAGAAGATTTATAGATTTTCAGATAAAAAGGGAAATCCATAAATCTTCTTTTGGCTTTTTAGTAGGAGGCAGGACCGGAGACAATCCAAGTACTGTAACCGGATTTTCTGAGAGCCTGTTCCATTTTCACTGCATTGGAAAGGTTCTTGTATGCACCTACCTGTACCTTGAACAAGCCGTCTTCGTATAAAAGAAAGGCAGGATATCCCTGAGCCTGTAAGGTATAGAGCATATTGTTTGCATGTTCCCTATTTCGGAAACTGCCTGTTTGCACGCGGTAGAAATCATCTTGAGTTGCTGTTTGATTTTCTAAAGTTTCTTCATCTAAAGTTCCTAAAATTGCAGAAGAAATCGCCTGTGCAATTTCAGAAAATTGTGTGTCAAAACGTTCATTATCGGCATCTGTATTCAAAAATCCTGTTTCAATTAAAACAGCAGGCATTTTTGTTCTTCGAAGAACCACCAGACCGGGGCGTGCCTTTACGCCGATTTCTCGAAAGCCCAGTTCGCCCAAAGCACCGTTAATATTTTCTGCCATATCCAGCTTTTCACCGGATTTGTCGTATACCAAAGTTTCAACGCCTTCATATTGATTGGACTTAGGGCTGGAATTGCGGTGAAAAGAAATGAAAAAATCAGCGCCTGCTTCGTTGGCAAGAGCTGCTTTTTCAAAAGGTGTCTGGTATACATCTGTGGTACGGGTATAGACTACATCAATACCGTTTTGGGACAGGATATTTCCCACTGCCAGCGCCAAATCTAGATTATCGTCTTTTTCCTTTCTGCCGTTGTAGGTAGCGCCAAAATCGGCTCCCCCGTGTCCGGCATCGATTATTACTTTATAAGCCATGTTAAACTCCTTAAAAGCCTCTCTATTTAAGATATACATATCCTGAAAAAAGGTGAAAAAGTATAAAAAATATATAAAACATCTTGACATTCAGATGATATATGATACAATTTGAACGTTAAAAAAATAACGTTAAAAAAATAACATAAATTCAAGGAGGAAGCAACATGGCAAGATTTACATTACCAAGAGATTTATACTGGGGAAAAGGTTCTTTGGAAAACCTGAAAACATTACAGGGTAAAAAAGCGGTATTGGTTTTAGGCGGCGGTTCCATGAAACGCTTCGGATTTGTTGATAAAGCAGTAGCATATTTAAAAGAAGCAGGTATTGAAACAAAATTATTTGAAAATGTAGAGCCGGATCCATCCGTAGAGACCGTTATGAAGGGCGCAGCAGTTATGCGTGAATTTGAACCGGATTGGATTATTTCCATGGGCGGCGGTTCTCCTATTGATGCGGCAAAGGCAATGTGGGTATTTTACGAGTATCCGGAATGTACTTTTGAGGAAATCCTCACACCGTTTAGTTTTCCGGAGCTTCGTAAGAAAGCGAAATTCTGTGCAATTCCGTCTACATCAGGTACAGCCACAGAAGTAACTGCATTTTCCGTTATTACAGATTATGCAAAGGGAATTAAATATCCTCTGGCTGACTTTAATATTACACCGGATGTGGCAATCGTAGATCCGGAACTGGCAGAGACAATGCCAAAACATTTAGTTGCATATACAGGTATGGATGCTCTGACACATGCCGTTGAAGCATATGTTTCTACTTTACACGGAACGTTTACAGATCCTTTGGCATTAAAGGCAATCCAGATTGTCAACGATGAACTTACAAAATCTTATGACGGAGATATGGCAAGCAGAGAAGAAATGCACTATGGTCAGTGTCTGGCAGGAATGGCATTTTCCAATGCACTCCTTGGAATTGTACATTCTATGGCGCATAAAACAGGAGCTGCTTTCTCAACAGGACATATTACACACGGCCTTGCAAATGCAATGTATCTGCCGTATGTTATTAAATACAATGCAAAAGAAGCAGAAGCAAAGAAGCGTTATGAGACAATTGCTGCGTATCTGGGACTGGAAGCCAGTGTGGACGCACTGTGTAACAGAATTGTAGAGTTAAATAACTACATGGGAATTCCGAATACATTAAAAGAGTTCGGTATTAAGGAAGACGAATTTAAAGAAAAAATCAGTGAAATTGCAAAAAATGCAGTTGGAGATGCTTGTACGGGTTCTAACCCAAGAAGTATTGACCCAGAGACAATGGAAAAATTGTTTACTTATATCTACGAAGGAAAAGAAGTAGATTTCTAATTTCATAGGAAATTGCGTCCTACGAAATTAAAAATGCTCCGCGAGGATGCACAATCTCTTTAAATGAAATAAGAATTGATTTTTAAACCGGAAGTGCTTAGAATAGTAGAAGCTGTAAAGAAATTTACAAAGACAGGAGAATGAAAATGAAGAATTTGACAGAAGGAAATTCTGTAAAGCTGATGCTGTCCTTTGCACTTCCGGTTTGCATTGGGAACATTTTTCAGTTGTTTTACAGTCTGGCAGATACCAGAATTGTAGGAAGTGTTTTAGGTGGGAATTCTTTGGCGGCAGTGGGAGCAACTACTGCCATCAGTACCTTACTTATCGGCTTTTTGCAGGGACTTACCAATGGATTTGCGATTATTGCTGCCCGCAGCTTCGGAGCAAAAAGATGGGAAGAGCTTAGAAAGGCGGCAGCAGGAACCTTGCTCTTGGGCGGGGCAACCACAGCGGCGATTATGCTGCCGGTGCTTCTGGGACTAAAAGGGATTTTAAGATTGCTGAATGTTCCTGATGAGTTATTGCAGGAAGCCTACGGTTATATTTTTATTGTATTGGCAGGTATGATGATTACCATGCTTTATAATGCCTGTGCAGGAATTTTAAGAGCCATCGGGGATACCACGGCGCCGCTGCTGTTTTTAATATGTGCTGCATTTTTAAATGTAGGTCTTGATATTTTGTTTATGGCAGTCCTGCCCTTGGGCGTTCAGGGAGCTGCTCTTGGAACTGTTCTTGCACAGCTGGTTTCCGTGATTTTTTGTTTCCTTTATATATGGAAGAAATATCCGGTATTTCATTTGAAAAAAGAGGACTTTCGTTTGGAAATCAGTTTGGTAAAGCAAATGTATACATCAGGAATGTCAATGGGAATGATGATGTCTCTGGTGTTTTTTGGAACGCTGGCGCTTCAATGTGCCATTAACACCTTTGGTACAGAGATTATTGTAGCACATACTGCGGCAAGAAAGGTTTCCGAGCTTTATTTTCTGCCTATTTCTGTTATGGGAATGACAATGGCAACCTTCTGCGGACAGAATTTTGGAGCCGGGAAATATGACAGAATGAAAATGGGAATAAAAAATGCGCTTTTCATTACATGGGGGTGGAGCGTGTTGGTTATTCTCATGAGCTACACGGTTGCTCCGTTTTTTGTTTCTATGGTAACAGGAAGTCATGAGAAAATTGTTATTGATACGGCTGTTTTATATCTGAAAATAAATGCGCCTTTTTATTTTCTGGCGGCGGGAATTAGCATTTTCAGAAATGCCCTTCAGGCAGTGGGAGACCACAAAACACCGGTTGTTTCCAGCTTTATTGAGCTTTTGGGAAAGGTGCTGATTGCGGCGCTTTTAAGTCCTGTGCTGGAATATATGGGAATTATTATTGCAGAGCCTGTAATATGGATTTTGATGATTATACCATTGGTGGTGAAACTTGTAAAAAATCCGGTATTTCAGAAGGGGTATTTAGAATAGAATTAGTTTATAGTATAAAAGGTCAAAGCATGAAAAGTGTTTTGACCTTGTCGTTTTTTTATGAAATAAAGTAATATATTCAAAATCAGTTCAAAGAAATTTTATAAAAACTTATCAATATATTTCTGGAAATTAAGGGTCGGAAGTATTATAGTAAATGATAATCTATTAATCTTTTTATCTAAGGCAATTCGCCACTATTTCAAACAAATTTAGAAATAAAATATTGGGAATGAAAAATACAAGGTTCAGCCAAAATTTTATGGGTAAAATCTTTTAACGGCGGTTGGACTATGTTAGAATAAAGGAGAATAAGTATGGCTAAGAAAAATATTATACCATTAAAAGAACTAAACCTTACAGACAGGTTTTTATTTGATGAAGTTATGGAAGATACTAAAATTCATCAAGAGGTTCTAAGTCTGATTTTAGGGAGAGAAATTTCTCTTTTACAGGAAAGTGAAACAGAAAAGGAAAGTAGAATTTCGCCGTTAATTCGTTCTATACGGATGGATTTGTTTGCCATAGATAGCGAAGAACAGGTTTATAATACGGAAATGCAAAAAAAGAGAAAAGATGATTTGCCAAAGAGAAGTCGCTATTATCAGGGAATGATGGATACAGGGCTTTTAGAACCGGGAATACCAAGTTATAATCTTCTGAATGACTCGTATTTGATTATGATTATGCCGTTTGATTTATTTGGTTATGAAAAATATCAGTATACCTTTGTGCCTCAGTGTCAGGAAGTTCCCCAGTGCAAATTACAGGATGGAACCGTTCGTATTTTTTTAAATACAAAGGGGAAAAATGACGATGAAGTGCCAAAGGAACTGGCAGAGTTTTTGCATTATGTAGAACATACCACGGATGAATTGGCACAGAAATCAGAAAGTGAAAAAATTCGTCATATTCATGAACGTGTCTGTGAGGTGAAAAGAAGTGAAGAAATCGGGGTGAAATATATGCAGGCATGGGAAGAAAAATATTATGAAAGAGAAGAAGGCAGAGAAGAAGGAATTCGGGCAAAATTAAAGGAACTTGTAGGAAAAAAGCTGAAAAAAGGAAAAACAGCAGAAGAAATCGCAGATATGTTGGAGGAAGAACCGGAAATGATAAAAGAGTTGATAACAGAAATAGAAAGAGAAAATATATAGAGAAGGGAGAAAACCATGGATTTTTGTATACAGGATAACGAAATTTATTATGTAGATAAAAGTGGAGAGAAGGCAGCAGAAGTGACTTTTCCAAGCATTGATGCAGATACGGTAGAGATTAATCATACCTTTGTGTCCCCGTCCCTTCGAGGAACAGGTGTTGCAGGAAAATTGATGCAGGCGGCAGCAGAGGAAATTTCCAGACAGGGAAAAAAGGCAGTGCTTACTTGTTCTTATGCTATAAGTTGGTTTGAGCATCATGAGGAATTTCAGCATATAATACAGAAGTGAATAAGAAGAATAACTAAATTTGAAAAATATGTGAAATGTTTATTTTTCGCTTTTCCCCAACATTAAAAAGTGATAGAATTTATAGCAATGATAATTTTAGTGAAAAGGATAAGGGTATGAAAACAGGAAAAACAAAGGAAGACAGAAAGAAAAAGTGGGATAATTTTTGGTATTATTATAAATACCATGTATTGATTGGTGCGTTTGCGCTGATTTGTATCATTACTTTTGTAAAGGATATGCTGGGAAAGGTTTCTTATGACTATGAAATTGGATTTCTAGGTGATTATTCTATGGTAGAAGAAGATAGAATAGAGATGGAAAAATGGTTTACAGAAAACGCCAAGGACTTGAACGGAGATGGAGAAGTTCATGTTCAGATTAGCGATTATTTTATTCCGTCAGAGGGAGACGAAGGCTACGACCCGCAGATGGTTATGGCAGGTCAGACAAAATTTACGGTGGATGTGCAGACGGCAACAAGTATGATTTACTTTGTAAGTGAGAGAAGCTATGAAAAATTCAAAGAGATGGAAGTTTTCTCAGCAGATGAAAGCCAGTTAATTGCAGTAAAGGATTGTAAAGCTTTTAAAGAAATGGGAAGCCCTGCGTCTATACAGAATATGTATATTACCTTGCGTATTTTGCCGGAAGTGGCAGATAATGAAAAGGGAGATGACGCACAGAACTATTATGAAGAAAGTGAAAAGCTTTTAAAGAAATTTATCGGGGAGTGAGTTAAAACTCACAATACTCCCCGATTAAATTTTTTATATCCTGCATTTGGTTGTCGGTAGCGGTAATGGTGCGGGCACATTCGGTAAGCTTTTGTGTGATAAGCTCATACTGTTCATTGCTGCCTAAATCTTTTTTATAACGAAGCTGATGCTCCAGACTTGCCCAGAAATCCATACCAATGGTACGAATTTGGATTTCTGCACGAATAGGAGTTTTCCCTTCCGCAAAGAAAACAGGAATTTCAATAATCATGTGATAACTGCGGTAACCGTTTGGTTTTGGATTTTGAATATAATCTTTAATGCGGATAATAGTAATATCATCCTGATCTGCCAGTAAACGTGCAACAGCATAGATGTCGTCAACAAAAGAGCAGATGACTCGAATTCCGGCAACATCGTTTAACTGTTCACGAATATTTTGCTCTGTAAATTCATATCCCAGACGCTGAAGCTTATTGTAAATGCTCAGTGGTGTCTTAATACGGCTTTTAATAGAAGAAATTGGGTTTCTTTTATATTTTACGGAGAATTCGTCATCCAGTACCTCCAATTTGGTGCTGACTTCACGAATTGCACAACGATACATCATCATCAATGAATTATAGTAATCTGTATTTTTTATAAATCTTTCCGGAAATAAAATATCGAATTCTTCGGAAGCGTCTTCTCTTATGCTGTTTTTAATTGTGTCCTTATGCACAAAATCACCTCTTTCGTAAATTCCCTATTGTGTTACAAAGAAAGTATATCGGAAAAATAGTAAAACGTCAACAAAAGTGAAAATAAAGTAGAAATTTTAAAAAAGGTATAGTATAATTAAAAGATACGAAATTTATTCTATGAAAGAAAGGTTTGATAAATGTTTGGATATGTAACGATTGATAAGCCTGAATTAAAGGTAAAAGAGTTTTATCGGTACAAGTCCTATTATTGCGGATTGTGCCGCACTTTGAAGGAAGAATACGGATTTCGAGGTCGTATGACACTTTCGTATGATATGGCATTTTTAGTGTTGTTTTTAACTTCTTTATATGAAGTTCCTACAAAAGAGCTACAATCTCATTGTCCGCTGCATCCGGTGAAGAAAATTCCTATGCTGCAAAATGAAATATCAGAGTATGGTGCAAAGATGAACATTTTGCTGGTATATTTTAAATGCGAAGATGACTGGAAGGATGATAAAAGCCTGAAAGGAATTACAGGTATGCGTCTTTTCAGAAAGAAGGCAAAAGAACTTTGCAGAGAATATAAACGGCAGGCACATGTTATTCAAAAGCAGCTTAAAGTTTTGGCAGCCTATGAAGAACAACAGGAAGAAAACCTTGATTTGGTGGCAGGGGCTTTTGGAACGCTTATGGCGGAGCTCTTTGTATATAAAAAGGATATGTGGGAGAAAGAATTGAGAAATTTCGGATTTTATCTGGGTAAATTCATTTATATTATGGATGCCTACGATGATTTAGAGGAAGACTTGAAGACAGGTTCTTACAATCCTTTAAAAGCAGTAAAAAAGAACAGCAAAGATGACAATGATTATGAAAATACAGTACAGCAGATATTGGTAATGATGATGGCAGAAGCCACAGCAGCCTTTGAAAAGCTGCCCTTACTTTGGGACTCTGAAATTTTAAGAAATATTTTGTATAGCGGAGTTTGGGCAAAGTATAATAAAAAACAAAAAGAAAAACAGGAGAAACAAGAGAGAGATGGTAAATAATCCTTATGAAATCTTAGGCGTATCACCAAACGCCTCAAATGATGAGATTAAACGAGCATATCGCGATATGAGCAGAAAATATCACCCGGATTCTTATGTAGATAATCCGTTGTCTGATTTGGCAGAAGAAAAGTTTAAAGAAGTACAGGAAGCTTATGACCAGATTATGAAAGAGAGAGACGGAGGGTACCAAAGCGGATATGGCGGTTATCAGAACCAGCAGTCCACATACAATCACAATGCGGCAAGTCAGGATGATATGCAGTATCAGGCTGCTTATAATTATATCAACGGCCGTCAGTATCAGCAGGCATTAAATGTATTATCCAGAATACAAAACAGAAATGCACAGTGGTATTATCTCAGCGCCTGTGCAAATATGGGTATGGGAAACAATGTAAATGCTCTGAATATGGCACGTCAGGCACAGAGTATGGAGCCGGGAAATCCGGAGTACAGTAACCTTGTGAACAGATTACAGTGGAACAGCAACCGCTATCAGGGCGGAGGTTATCCTTATTCAAACGGAGGCGGCAGCACCTGCGGTACAGGAAATACCTGCTGTGACCTCTGGTGTGCGGACAGTCTTTGTGAGTGCATGGGAGGCGATTTGTGCTCATGTATGTAAATGCGAAAAAAATGGCAGTATCAGGACTTTTAATGGCTCTGGCTGTTGTATTTATTGTTTTAAGCGGAATTTTAGACTTTAATACTTTATTTTTCTTGGCAGCGGCGGCATTCTTTGTGGGAATTATTATACGTGAATTCGGACTGCGCTACGGAGCAGCTTATTTTATCGGTTGTCTGGTATTGGGTATTTTGTTAGCTCCACAGAAATTATATTGCATTACTTATGCAATGATGGGAATTTATGTTCTGGGAATTGAATTTTTATGGCATTATCTTGGAAAGCACCCCCAGTGGGAAAAAAGAAAACGGATTTTCCAAATCGGAAAATTTGTGATTTTTAATGTGATGTATTTGCCTGTGCTGTTTTTCTTCCCAAAGCTTCTTTTTGCAGGTGAAATACCGGATACCATGCTGTTTGTGCTGATAGTTGCAGGGCAAATTGCTTTGTTTATTTATGATAAAGCGTATGAATATTTTTTAATCCGTATGTGGGGACAGGTACGAGTAAGAATTTTTGGAAAATAACAACAGAAAAGGAAGAATGTAAATGACAATACTTGAGATAATTGCAGGTCCTGCCATTGGGGCTGTTATCGGTTATTGTACCAATTATATTGCAGTTAAGATGCTGTTTCGTCCTTTAAAACCGATAAAAATCGGAAATAAAACATTGCCTTTTACACCGGGAATTATTCCAAAAGGACAGAGCAGAATGGCAAAAGCTTTAGGTCAGGCAGTGGGAGAGCACCTTCTTACAAAGGAAGACTTTGAGAAGATGCTTTTATCCGAAGACATTAAAAATGCAGTAGTGGATGCAGTGTCACAGAAGGCAGAAAAATTAAAACATACAGATGCTTCTTTAGAGGAATTTCTGTCACAGTATACGGGGCAGGAAGAATACGACCTTATGCGTGACAAGCTGGAAGACTACATCACAGAAAAGATTACAGAAGGCGTTGAGAAGCTTGATATAGGAGCGATTATAGTAGAAGAAGGCACGAAAGAAATAAAAGAAAAGTTCAAAGGCGGAATGCTTTCCATGTTCTTAAATGATGAACTTATTCAGTCTGTTGCAGCTCCTATCGGAAAGAAAGTAGACGACTATATAAAGGAAAACGGGGAAGAGAAAATAAGGCCGGCAGTGGTCGCTCAGTTAGCGGCAGCAGAAAGTAAATCAGTGGCTGAATGGACAGAGCTTCTTCCTGTAAGCGATAAAAAATTGCGCCAAATTGTAGAGAATATTTACGTGAAATTCGTAAATGAAAAGGCGGAAGAACTGGCAGAAAAATTCCATGTTGCAGAAATTGTGGAAGAAAAAATCAACGCAATGGATGTTCTGGAATTGGAAAATCTGTTGCTGGGAATTATGAAAAAAGAGCTCAATGCAGTGGTAAGCTTAGGGGCGGTTATCGGTTTTGTGTTGGGACTTTTAAATATTTGGATTTAAGAAAAGGGACTGTCGTATATCAAAGTGACAGTCCCTTTTGCGTTATAAAAATGGACAAGGAATATTTTGTATAAAGTATAAAAAGTAAGTCAATGCCAGCATATCTGCACTTCCACCGGGGCTGATGTTTCTGGAAATAAAGAAGGCATCCAGCTTTGGAAGTATGGAAAGCTGTTCTTCGTAAGTAGCATGAGCCAGAAATTGCTGTAAATCTTTCTGTATCTTACAGGCAAGCTGATAATCAGAGCGGATAATGAGATTGGTATCTTCTGTATAAGCGATATAATGTAAAAGCGTTATCAAGCCTGCCTGCCACAGGGAAAATCCCTTCTTTAAAACAGCTTGAAAAAGAGGAAATCCTACGTTGAAAAGATGAGGAAATCCTTCTTTTGCTTCTCCTCGAATGCCCGTAATTTTATATTCTTGATAAAGTTTTTCTCCATTGGTTTTGGCTGTATCCGGTGTCAGTACAAGATAGTCATTTAACAGTTCAGGAAGCATACAGCGACATATCTCTGACAGAGAAGACAGGAGATTTTCAGAAGAAATATCCTTACTGTTTGTTGAAATATAATAGCCGATAGCAGCGCACAAAATCCCACCGGAAAAGACAATTCCCTTGTGAGTGTTTATTCCCTGCGTAGCGAAAAGCATGTTTTTTTCAGCCTGTTTTCCAATACCTCGAAGCTTTTGAAACAGCAGTGGAAGTTCTTTTTTGGAGCAGTCGCAAGACAGCCCTTCTTTTACACATTGGCAGAAGTAATCCGTGATACTGTAAGCGCTGTTTATGAAGGTAGAAAGACACATGTCTTTGTGAGAACCATTATGCAGTCGGTCTACAAGCCCCGGCTTTAAGGACGTATTGACCTCATAAAAAAGCGCTTTTTGCATGAGCTGTCCAATGTGATTGGATAATCGAAAAACAAAGAAATTTTCCATGATTTCAATCTCTTTTGCAAGAAGCTCTTGTGCGCTATGTGTTCTGGAACGACCGCAGAGAAAGGCAGGATTGCCGCATAAAAGGCAGGTTCTTTCCCAAAATCCAAGTTCCTGACGTGACAGCTTGCTGCCGTCAGCACGCAGTATATCAAAGTCGAAAAGGCGTCCCAAAGGGTGTTGCTCCTCCTGCTCTAAAAGGTAAGCTTTCATATCCTCCGGGTGCAGATTTAAAGTGAAAAAAGCCTCCCATCCAGTATCTTTTTTTACTTCTTTTTGCTCTATAATAACACCGTTTAAAAGAGAAATTCCTTTTAAAATAATCGAAATCCCCACCTCATAAGTCCATTTTGTGTACGGAAAAACTTTTACAGGACCGGGAATATTTAAGGTAAAGCTTAAAAGGCAGGATGGCGATTTTTGCAGCATTTCCTGTTGTATTTGCACTCGATTTTCTCTGGCATCTAGGATTTTTGCCATAGAGACATCCTTGCCTGAAGTCCATAATTCTTGTTTCATAGTGATGCTCCTGATATTGCTTCTTTCGCAAGCAGGCTGTTTCGAAGCTCTTTTCCGGCAGGCGAAATAAGATAGTTATAAGTGGATGGAGGTACAAATTCTTTCAACAAAGAATACTCTCCTTCCAGAAATTTTTGGCGTACAAAGGTGGCGCTGATAATGGTATTGTCTTTTTGACATCTTGGAATTTCAGTTACTTCTATATCAAAAGAAGGAAGGATTTTCTTCATTTGTTCATTGTATGCTCTTGTAATCAGGGAGAAGGGTTCTTCTCCTACAAAGCGTCCGGTAATGTGAAAAGTATCCTTAAAATATGTGCCGAAAATCTGTAAATCCAAAACAGCAGCTTTTTCCGTGGCAGCGGCCTTATCCTTTAAAAAGTAATCGGGAAAAGTCGCATGGGAAATGAGATAATCCGAGCTTCCATGGACAAAAACATTTGGTAAATGAGCACATCCCTGCTCTACCAGCTTTAGACGCACATCGGAAGGGAACTCAGAGGAGTCTGTGGATAAGACAAATACGTGAAGGTAATCACAAGCTTTTGCAGCTGTTTCTACTAAATATTGATGTCCGCAGGTAAAAGGGTTTGCATTCATTACAATAGAACCGATGGAGCTGCCTTCATAAGCAGGAAGCTTTTTGGCTTCTTCCCGGAGATATTGAAGGATGCCGTTTTTTCGATTTTCCATAAGAAGCATGTCATTGGTTTCTGTAATGGTATAAAATCCCATATCGGAAAACATTTGCTTATACATCGGTTTCGTAAATAAAAACAGATGAGAAATTCCCTGCTCAAAGGCATTTTTAACCAACTGTGTCATAATAAGCTGCAAACAGCCCTCCCCTTGAAAAGCAGGATTTATGGCAATACATTTTAAGGTGTTTTCATGGCGTGAGCCACAGCCTGCCAGCTTTCCGGAGGCAGTTTTTAGAAATACAGAATATTGGATTTGCGAGTCATATGTTAAATCAAAGCTCTTTAAAAACTCTTTCATTTGTTCTAATTTCCGTGAATGAAAGGGAAAACCCTCTTCTAAATAAAATTGTTCCATAGCCATAATAAGCTCCTTTCCGAAACATATTATGGATATTTTAACATGAAAAAAGGAATAGGGATAGTTCATTGACTAAGAAAATATTTTTTGCTAGTATGAAAAGAAAAAGGAATAGGGGAAAAGGTATGAGCGATAAGATGTTGGTGAAAAAAGCAGAAGATTTTATAACTTCAAAATGGTCAGGAGGAAGTACCACAGAGCTTTATATTTATCCTCCGCAGTCTGTATATCGGGAAGGAAATTTTAAATGCCGTATCAGCAGTGCAACTGTGGAGGTTGAAAAATCTGATTTTACTTCTTTGCCGGAAGTGAAACGATATTTAAGTATTTTTTCCGGTGAATTAAAAATGATACACGGCGAAAAGGAGGAGGTCATTTTAGAACCTTTTGAAGTAGATTGCTTTGACGGAGGCGTGCCTACTGTGAGCTATGGAAAAGTGGTGGACTTTAATTTAATGCTGAAAAACGGTGCAGACGGAGAAATGCAGGCGAAAGAAATGCAGGCAGAGGAAGAAATGATTTTGAAGCCGACAGAGAGTGAAAATCTTTTGGCTGTTTATGTGAAAACAGGATGTATTCAGATAAAAGATAAGGCGGTAAGAGAAGGAGAGCTTTTGGTTTGCGAGGATTGGAACGAAGAATTGAAGATAAAAAATACAGCTTCAAAGAAAACAGGGGTTGGGATTTGTAAGGTTAAATTATAAAAAGAAATATATAACAAATATTGCACAAAAACGTCAGTAAAACTGATGTTTTTTTCGTTGAAGTGCAAGAAAAAGCTGGCGTAATGAAAAGTCTTAATGATATAATGGAAAAAATGTAACCTTTTGAAGGGATAGAAGGTAATAAGTATATAGGAGAATTTATGTGGGGAAAAGAAAAAATAAATCCAGAGAAAGCGTTGTATCAACATGCGAATATGGTGTATAGGTTGGCACTTCTGCAAATGAAGAATAAAAGTGATGCAGAGGATGTTTTTCAAGAGGTGTTTTTGAGGCTGGTTCAGCATCAGGATAAGATTTCTGATGAAGAACATTTAAAAGCATGGCTTATTCGTGTAACGCTTAATTGCTGTAAGAAACAGTTTGACAGTGCGTGGAGAAGAAAGACAGTTTCAATGGAAGAACAAAAAGAAGCAGGATATGAAGAAGAATACGAGGAAAATGTGATTTATAAGGAAGTACAAAATTTACCGGAAAAATACAGGACAGTCATACATTTATTTTATTTTGAAGAATATTCTGTGAAAGAAATCGGGGAAATTACAGGGCAAAAGGAGTCGGCAGTAAAAACGCAATTATCCAGAGCACGTGGGATTTTGAAAGAAAAATTGAAAGGAGAGTTTGGCTATGAACCGGGAATATAGACGAATTGTAGAAAATCAGAAAGCACCGGAGGAATTGATTGAAGAGACAAGGAAAAAGATGCGGCAGATACAGAGAAAAAAGAAGATAAAAAGATATATGACGGTTCTGGCATCAGCCGCTTGCCTGGGAATTGTATGTATTGCCGGAATACAAATAGTCACTAGAAATTCTTTAGGTGCATATGAAAAACTGAAGGCAGAAGAAATAAAGGAAAATGAATTTGAAACAGGACTTTTATTGGGAAAGGGAGCTTTGAAAGAGGAAAGAGACTATGAAAGTGCATTTCATGTAATGAAATATAAAAGTCAGGAAGAAGTGCCGGAAGAAGTGTGCAAATTAAAGGAACAGGAAATAAAAGGAGAACAAATACGTTTTGGATATTACGAGAAAGAAAAAATGTACTGTGCGTTGTGTGAAATGGATGGTGTGTATGTGTATATAACAGGTGAAAATGTTACAGAGGAGCAAATGAAAAAATTTTTAGAAAAAAATTTGTAAAGGCTGTAACCTTTTGTTTTTGTGAGAGGTATTTATAGTAAGAAAGCAAAGGAGGTGCACGAAATATGAAACGGAGAAAAGCAATAGCATTCATTTGTACCGCAGCTATGATAAGCGCGTTCGTTTCAGGGTGTATTGGGAAGGAACCGGTGAAAAAGGCAGATAGTAAGGGAACGCTGGAAATGGTATCGAATAAACAACTGGCAACGGATATTCAAGAAAAGTATCAGGATAAAGAAAAGTATGAATATGAAAAGCCGATTAGAGATGTTGCCAGAGATGAAAGCCTTTTTGTAGATGTGGATTTTGATATTAAGGCATCAGGTTATGAAAACTACACAGATATTGCAGCAGTTTATCAAGACCCGGAATTGACACAAAGAGTGGGAACACATTTTGGCTGGAACGAAGAAGATAAGATTATGGAGATTACACCTCCACGCTGGAGTGTTGCGGGATTGGGGGCAAGCGAAGACCTTATACAAAATCAGGAGGATTTGCTTTATGGATATGACAAGGTTTCTACAACTCTATTTGATAAAGAGGAATTAAAGGATTGGGGAAATCTGAAACAATATTATATGGCAAGGTTTGTAGATGAAAAGACAGGAGAAAAACTGGAAAAGCCTGTGATTACACCGTTTACAGTAAAGCATGAAATCGAACGGACGCCCAATTTGAAGTTTAATGTAAACGAAAATGGTGAGGCGGAGTTTTCGTGGAACAAGATAGAGGGCGCGAAAGCTTATTATTTGGTTGAGTATTCCTATGCTCCTGAGAAAGGCTATGACATGATAGGGCTTATAAAGGGGGCTACGGATAAAACCTCATGGAGTCCTGACAGTCATGTGATGTTTCATACTTTTTCTGTTTCGGAGGCAGATAGAAATCAAGAATGGGTGATTGAAAAATATGGCGAAGGAACAGGACCGGTAGTAACAGAAAATGATATGAGAGAATACCGTTATGCAGTGGTAGCAGTAAATGAAAACGGTAATTCGGCAATCAGTAATTCCTTTAGCAAGCATCAGATTGCAAAAATGGTTGCCAGCTATGAGGAAGGAAAGAAAAGTATTGAAGAGGAAGGCTCCAGATATGCAGAGAGTTTTGAACAATTACCTTCTTATCGCTGGGTGACCATGTGTGACGGGCGTCTTGTGCAAAAGCTCATTCAATATGATATTGAGAATGCGCAGGAGAAGAAGGAAACATGGGGGGAATATGAAAATCCTGACATGTCCGATTTGCATAATGTTGAAGTAGAAATTGTAAAAATTCCTTATACCATCGAAGGAACCCCATTTACAGATGTGGCAGTTGTAGAAAATTATAAGAAAGAAACGGTAAAAGAAGATTTAAAGGCATTGCAGGAACGACAGGATGCTTTGGCAAATCGAGGAGGGAGAACAGATGCGGAGCTGATAGTGGAAGAAGAAAAAGATGTGCCGGAAGAAGGAACTTCTGAAGACGATGTGTATAGCTCGGAATATGAGGTTACTGCAAACAGTGCTTTAAGCGCTTATTTGGGCGCAAACATGATGGCAGGCAATGAAAAAATTGATTTATCTGCATTTAACGAGGCAATGGATGGGAACAATCTGGTGGACGCATGGCAGGAAGCAACCTATCAGAACCCATTAGCTCTGGGAGTAAAAAGTGCTTCGGTTTCAGGAAAATATATGCTTGTAGAGTATGAACAAAGTAAAGAAGAAATGCTTCGTAAGCAGAAAGAAATTATGAAAGCGGTAAAGGACATTGTAGCAGAAGTAATTACAGAAGATATGACGGAGCTGGAAAAAGAAATCGCATTAAATGATTATTTATGCGAACATGCGGAATATGATATGGGTGCGTTGGAAAATGCAGAAAAAAATAATTTCAAAAATGTGGATAAAGAATTTCAGGACTCTTTTACTCCATATGGAGTGCTTGTAAAACAGGTAGGCGTTTGTGCAAGCTATGCGGGAGCATATAAGTTATTGGCAGAAGAAGCTGGATTGGACTGTATTGTGGTAACGGGATATCTGGATGGCTCTTTACCTCATGCGTGGAATAAAGTGAAGGTAGACGGTGAGTGGCTGATTGTAGATACAACAAATAATGATAATCCATATTTATTTAATGCGTTGCTGAATTTGCCAAATAATGAAGCGGATAAGGTTCTGGTGGAGGATGAAAATTATCTTATGGACGCAGCAATTTCTGAATATGAGGCGGTGCAATCAGAGAAAGAATATTATCGCATATCACAAAAATACTATGGAGAGGACCAGATTGCAGCAGCTTTGTCAACCGGTTTGACACAGGATGGAGCATCAACGCTTAGAACGGAATATTCTTTAAATGATGAACAATTTGCCGCGATTGCACAGCAGGCAGCAGAAAATTCGGGAAGCGAATTAAAAGGAACTTATTGGATGGGTGTTATTTATCTTACAAAATAAAAGAAAAGAGGACAAACGTATGAGAAAGAATAAGGTATATCAGGCAGCGATTTTAACAACTTTAGGAACAGGATGTATTTTGGCAGCAGGATGTGGAGAAAAAGCTACTTCTAAAAGTGTTTTGACAAAATGTTATGAAAATGTACAAAAGGTAAAATCAGCAGAGGGAAGTTCAGAAATCAGTATAGATATGTCACAGGGAGAAAGTAAGATGGCGGTAAATATGCTGATGGATACCAAAATGATAAGTGACAGTAAGGAGATGAGCGCAGAAGGTGAGATAAAGATAAGTGCATTGGGAAGCGAAAGCGCTATGGAATTTGAACTGTATCAGGTAAAAGAAGAAGAGCGGTATGTACAATATATGGAAATGATGGAACAGTGCATGAAAGAAAGTGTGGATGCCGAAGAGGTTCAGCAGACTATTCCGGTAGAAAGCTTTGGCATGATGAAGGAGTTGTATGAAAGCTTTGAGTTAAGTGATAAAACCATAAAAGTAGATGATAAAGAGTGCTATGAAATTAAAGGTGAATTACAAGGCAGTGATTTCGTGGAAGCAGTAGATGAAAAAATGCTGGAAACCATGGGATTAAACGGCATGTTTGATGCAGATATGTTAAAAGATATGGAATTTCCATGTGAAATTGCAGTTGATAAGAAAGAAATGATGCCGGTATCTATTCGTCTTGAGATGAAGGATGCTATGGAAGAAATGGGGTTATCTGAGTTACAGATAGAGATTGAAGAATGTTATATGGAACAGAAATTTGAGAAATTTAATACTGTGGATAAAATTGAAGTTCCAAAGGAGCTGAAAGAAAAAGCGCAAGACAGCAGCTTAGGAAGCGGTCTTGGCAGCTTTGGCGGAGTGGAAGAAGAAAATGAAGCCGGAGCGGCAATTCCGGAAGCGCAGATGAGCCCTGATTTAGCTGCAAACTGGGACAGCTATATGGTACAGATAAATGATACGGCGCTTACACTTCCATTTGATTGCAGTCAGTTGCAGGGACTGGGACTTACAATAGATCAGGAAGGGATTACAGATACGGTATTGAAACCGGAGCAGGTTACGGTTGTTTTTGCACATGATGCGTACGGAAATCAGATTATGTTGGATGTAATTAATCGTACAGGGGAAGACCTTCCGTTGGAACAGTGTATGGTAGGAGGAATTGACGCATCAGATACATTTCTTGAAGGCGGACTTACAGTGATGCTTCCGGGCGGAATAAAGGTGGGCTCTACAAGGGAAGAACTCTTAAATGCCTACGGAGATGCAGCAGGTGTAGAAACAGTATCTGATACAGAGGTTTATATGTGGGAGGACAGCAGCAGTTTTTATAAAAATTGTGATGTGTCTGTGGAGACAGCAACCGGAAAGGTTGAAGGTATCTCTATAAGAAATTATGATAAGTAATAATAAAGAAGACAAAAGAACCCTTGGAGCAGTTGCTTTGAGGGCTCTTTCGTGCATTTTTACTTTACCACACCAGAATAAAAGGTGCAAATTCGTTAATATACATAAAAAAAGTCTGAAACGTCAAGAAAATAAGGGGAAAATAGACGTTTTTTAGACTGTAACAGTGCTACAATCGTAAAAAAAGCAAAGGAGAGATGCGAAATGAACAATGCAGAGATCGGAAATGCAATGGTAATTAAATTAGATGCGGTATTACCGGAGTATCCAACATTTAAAGAAGGTGTCAGAAGAGCTCCAAAAAGAGAATTGACATTAAATAAAAGAGAAATCAAATTGGCAGTAGCAAATGCCTTGAGATATGTACCTGAAGAACTGCATGAACAGTTGGCACCGGAATTCCTGGACGAATTATTAACACATGGACGTATCTACGGATATCGTTTTATGCCCAAAGAAAGAATTTATGGAAAACCAATCGACGAGTATAAAGGTGAATGTGTAGAAGGTAAAGCTTTTCAGGTTATGATTGACAACAATCTGGACCATGAAGTTGCTCTTTATCCTTATGAACTGGTTACATACGGCGAAACCGGACAGGTTTGCCAGAACTGGATGCAGTATCAGTTAATTAAAAAATATCTTGAAAAACTGACACATCATCACACATTGGTTATGATGAGCGGACATCCAATGGGACTTTTTAAATCTCATGAAACAAGCCCAAGAGTTATTGTAACAAACGGTCTTATGGTTGGTATGTTTGATAATCCGGAAGACTGGGCAAAAGCAACAGCTATGGGATGCTCTTCCTACGGACAGATGACAGCCGGCGGCTGGATGTATATCGGACCACAGGGTATCGTACACGGTACATTTAATACAATTCTGAACGCAGGACGTAAATTCTTAGGAGTTCCGCAGGACGGAGATTTAGCAGGACACTTATTCGTAACAAGCGGTCTTGGCGGTATGAGCGGCGCTCAGCCAAAAGCTATTGAAATTGCAGGCGGCGTAGGTATCGTAGCAGAAGTGGATTACTCCAGAATTAAAACAAGACATGATCAGGGTTGGGTAAGCCTCGTAATTGAAGATGCTGCGGAAGCATTTAAAGTTGCTCAGGAATATATGGACAAGAAAGAAACAATTTCCATTGCATTCCACGGAAATATTGTTGACCTTCTTCAGTATGCTGTTGACAATAATATCAAGATTGAATTGTTATCTGATCAGACATCCTGTCACGTTCCTTATGACGGCGGTTACTGCCCACAGGGACTTACTTTCGAAGAAAGAACAGAGATGCTGGCTAATGACAAAGAAAAATTCTGTGAATTGGTAGACCAGTCCTTAATTAAGCATTATCACTTAATTAAGACTTTAGTAGAAAGAGGAGCATACTTCTTTGACTACGGTAATGCATTTATGAAAGCTGTATTTGATGCAGGTGCAAAAGATATTGCTAAGAATGGTGAAGACACAAGTGAAGGATTTATCTTCCCATCTTATGTAGAAGATATTTTAGGACCAGAATTATTCGATTACGGATATGGACCATTCAGATGGTGCTGTCTGTCCGGAAAACCGGAAGATTTAAGAAAAACAGACCATGCTGCTATGGAAATTATTGATCCAAACAGAAGAAGTCAGGATAGAGATAACTATATCTGGATTCGTGACGCAGAAAAGAATAAATTGGTTGTTGGTACACAGTGCCGTATTCTTTATCAGGATGCTCTTGGCAGACGTGACATCGCACTTAAATTTAATGAAATGGTAAGAAACGGTGAAATCGGACCAGTTATGCTTGGACGTGACCATCACGATACAGGTGGAACTGATTCACCATACAGAGAAACATCTAATATCTATGATGGTTCTAACATTACAGCAGATATGGCTGTACACTGCTATGCAGGTAACGCTGCAAGAGGAATGAGCCTTGTAGCTCTTCATAATGGTGGTGGTGTTGGTATCAGCAAATCTATCAATGGTGGATTTGGTATGGTTCTTGATGGAAGCGAAAGAGTAGATGAAATCCTTATGGCTGCAATTCCATGGGATACTATGATTGGTGTTTCCAGAAGAAGCTGGGGAAGATGCGAACATTCTATTGAAACAGTAGCAGAATATAACAGAATCAGAAATGGTGAAGATTATGTAACAATGCCTTATCTGGCAAGCGATGAGCTGATTGAAAGAGTGTGCAAAGATGTTGTAGTAGAAGAACATCATCATGCACATCACTAAAAGTTTATCTTGAATTTTCAGGGACGGGCACCGGAATATCGGTGCCTGAACCCCTATTAAGCAGTCGCAAGGAGATAGAACATGAAAAAAAGATATATACGTCACGCATCTGAATTAGTAACCTGTAAGGGTAATGCACCAAAGCACGGAAAAGAAATGTCCGATATCGGGATTATTAAAGATGGTGCAGTGCTTATCCATGACGATAAAATCGTTGCAGTAGGGACTACAAAGGAACTGGATGAACAGATTAATATTAAAGAATATGAGGTGATTGATGCCTCAGGAAAAACGGTCATGCCGGGTTTTGTTGACTCTCATACACATTTTATTTTCGGCGGATACAGAGCAGATGAATTTTCATGGAGATTAAAAGGTGACAGTTACATGTCCATTATGGAAAGAGGCGGCGGAATTAATGCAACGGTTGTTCCTACGCGAGAAGCTACGGAGGAAGAACTGGTCGAAGCAGGGCGAGAAAGATTAAACCGCATGCTGGAATTTGGTGTAACCACCGTAGAGGGTAAAAGTGGATATGGTATGGACTGCGAAACAGAGTTGAAACAGCTTCGTGCCATGAAAAAACTGGATGAAACCCATGCAGTAGATATTGTAAGAACTTTTTTAGGACCTCACAGTGTCCTTCCAGAATGGAAAGGTAAAGAGAGAGAATTTTTGGAAGAACAGCTTCAGGTTGTAATGCCAAAAGTAAAAGAAGAAAATCTTGCAGAATTTGCTGATATTTTTACAGAAAAAAATGTATTTAATATAGAAGACTCCGAGTATTATCTCACAAAGGCAAAAGAAATGGGATTTAAATTGAAAATCCATGCAGATGAGATTTATCAGTTAGGCGGAGCAGAGCTTGCATCAAGAGTAGGCGCTGTATCAGCAGACCATCTTTTGAAAGCATCTGATGAAGGTATTCATCAGATGAGAGATGCGGGAGTTATCAGTACACTGCTTCCGGCAACAGCATTTTGCTTAAAAGAAGAATATGCGCCGGGCAGAAAAATGATTGATGAAGGATGCGCAGTGGCAATTGCCTCTGATTTAAATCCCGGAAGCTGCTTTACCAATTCAATTCCGTTATTGGTAGCGCTTGGCTGCATTTATATGAATATGTCCATTGAAGAAGTGATTACAGCACTGACAATTAATGGCGCAGCAGCAGTGGATAGAGCTGATACAGTGGGAAGTCTGGAAGCGGGGAAACAGGCGGATATTATTTTCCTCAAATTCCCGTCTATTCATTTTATGCCATATCATACAGGCATAAACTTAGTAGAAACTGTTATCAAAAAGGGTGAAACGGTATACCACAAAGATTGGAAATAAGAAAAGGAGAATGAAACCATGGAGAGAATTATTGAATGCGTACCTAATTTCAGCGAAGGTAGAGACAAGGACAAAATTGAACAGATTGTAGGTTGTTTTCGTAATGTAGAAGGTGTAAAGCTTCTTGATTACAGTTCTGACGAAGATCACAACAGAAGTGTTGTAACAGTAATCGGTGAACCTGAACCATTAAAAGATGCTATGGTTGCAGCAATTGGAAAAGCAGTTGAATTAATTGATATGACAAAACATCAGGGACAGCATCCTCGTATGGGTTGTGTAGACGTTGTTCCATTTATCCCAATTCGTGGTGTGACAGTAGAAGATGCAGATGCTTTGGCAAAAGCAGTTGCAAAAGAAGCTTCTGAAAAATTTGGACAGCCATTCTTCCTGTATGAAAAATCTGCAACAGCTCCTCACAGAGAAAACCTTGCAAAAGTTCGTCAGGGACAGTTTGAAGGTATGGCAGAAAAAATGAAAGATCAGGAAAAATGGAAACCTGATTTTGGCCCAAATACAATCCATCCAACAGGAGGAGTTACAGCAATCGGTGCCAGAATGCCTTTGATTGCATATAATATCAACTTAGATACATCAAATCTGGAAATTGCACAGAAAATTGCGGATAAAATCCGCCACGTAAAAGGTGGTTTCCGTTACTGTAAAGCTATGGGCGTTATGCTGGAAGACAGAAATATTGCTCAGGTATCCATGAACTTAACAGATTATACAAAAACATCTGTTTATACTGTATTTGAAACAGTACGTATGGAAGCAAGACGTTATGGTGTAAATGTATTAGGAAGCGAAGTAGTAGGGTTAATTCCTCTGCAGGCTATCGTTGATTGTGCAGAATACTATCTTGGATTTGAAAACTTTGATCCAAAACAGGTTCTTGAAACAAGATTATAATTTATAAAAAATATAAGAGGTATATGCCATGAAACAGATGACAATTGAACAGTTCGCCATGCAGACAGCCTCTAATGAACCAGTACCAGGGGGCGGAAGTATTTCCGCCCTCGCTGGCGCTTTAGCAGCGGCTTTAACAGAGATGGTGGCAGGACTTACAATCGGGAAAAAGAAATACGTTGAAGTAGAAGAAGAAATGAAAGAAGCAGTAGAACCAATGCACAAAATTTGTGAACAGCTTCTGGATGATATTAAGAGAGATAGTGAGTCTTTTGACTTATATATGCAGGCTTTAACACTTCCAAAGGAAACAGAAGAAGAAAAAGCAGCTCGTACAGCAGCAATGCAGAATGGATTGAAAGCAGCGGTTGCAGTGCCTTTATCTGTGGCAAAAGCAGCTTATGAGGTTCTTCCTTTTGCAGAAACTATGGTGGTAAAAGGCAATAAAACAGCAGTTACAGATGCTTTGGTAGCAACCATGATGGCAAGAACAGCAGTTTTAGGTGCATTGTTCAATGTAAAAATTAATCTGGAATCCATTAAAGATGAAGAATTCGTAAAAGAAACTTCAAAAGAAGTGGAAGTGCTGGAGAAAAAGGCAATTGCTTTTGAACAGAAAATTTTGGCACAGGCCCAAGTTTCCAAAAGTGTTGTAGAGTAAGACAGAGAAAGGAGAAAACCTGTGAAAATTTTGAAAAATGCAGTAGCAGGAACTCTGGAATCCAGTGATTTGTTTATTCAGATAGAGCCGGACGAAAAGGAATTAACTTTGGAGATTGACTCCGTTGTTGCAAATCAGTATATGGATGCCATTCGGACTGCTGTTCTGGATACTCTGAAAGAATTTGACGTATCCACAGGAAAAATATTTATTAAAGACAAAGGTGCTTTGGACTGCGTCATTCGTGCTCGTATGGAAACTGCACTGAAAAGAGGAGGAGTTGAATAGGTATGAGACGAACCATGTTGTTTTTACCGGGTAACACTCCGAATATGCTGATTAATGGTGATACACTGGGAGCTGATACAATTATTTTTGATTTGGAAGATGCAGTATCTCCGGATGAAAAAGATGCTGCCAGAATTCTGGTGAGAAATGCACTGAAATATCAGTCTTTCCCTGATTGTGAAGTAGTGGTACGAATTAACCCTACAGATACAGAATTTTGGAAAGAAGATTTAAAAGCCATTATTCCTTTAAAACCGGATGTGATTATGCCGACAAAAGTCAGCGGCAAGGAAATGATTTGCCAGGTGGCAGATTTTATGACACAGGTTGAAAAAGAAAATGGTATGGAAGAAGGAACAGTGAAAATTCTTCCATTAATTGAAACTGCTCTGGGTGTGGAAAAATCTTTTGAGATTGCCAGTGCAGATAAGCGAGTAATCGGGCTTTTCTTAGGGGGAGAAGATTTTACGGCGGATATGCATTGCAAACGAACAAAAGAAGGCAAAGAAATTTTCTATGCCAGAACTCGCTTGGTATGTGCTGCCAGAGCATGTGGAATTGAGGCTTACGATACACCGTTTACAGATGTAGAGGACATGGAAGGACTGGAAAAAGATACGGAATTTGCAAAAAGTTTGGGATTTGCAGGAAAAGCAGTTATTTCCCCAAGACATGTAGATATTGTAAATGCAGTATTTTCTCCTACTGAAAGTGAAATAGAATATGCTCATGATGTGATGGATGCCATTGAAGATGGTAAACGCCAGGGAAAAGGCGTAATTTCTCTTAGAGGAAAGATGATTGATGCACCGATTGTAAAACGTGCCCAGCAGGTACTGGAAATGGAAAAGGCGATTTATGGAGGTGCATGCAGATGAGTAAATTGATTTCTTCCGTAAGGGAAGCCATTGAAAAAACAGGATTAAGAGATGGCATGACAATTTCCTTTCATCATCACATGAGAAATGGAGATTTTGTTCTGAATATGGTTCTGGAACAGGCGGCAAAAATGGGAATTAAGGATTTAACTGTAAATGCTAGCTCCATTTTTGATATTCATGAACCGATAATCGAACATATTAAAAACGGCGTGGTGACCGGTCTGGAATGTAATTATATGGGTGGAAAAGTAGGAAAAGCCATTTCTCAGGGAATATTGGAAAAGCCGGTGATTTTCAGAAGTCACGGCGGCAGAGCCGGAGATATGGAAAATGGTTCTTCCAAAATTGATATTGCATTTCTGGCAGCGCCTTGCGCAGATAACATGGGAAATTGCAGCGGAAAATATGGTCCGTCTGCATGCGGTTCTTTAGGGTATGCTTTTTCTGATGCCATGCACGCAAATAAGGTGGTTGTGCTGACAGACAATTTAGTTCCGTACCCGCTAAAGGACACTTCGATTAACGAAGGTTATGTAGATTATGTGGTAGAGGTTCCGCAGATTGGCGATCCTGCACGTATTGTGTCGGGAACCACAAAAATTACCCGTGACCCTGTCGGTCTTCGGATTGCAGGACTGGCGGCACAGGTAGTCAAACATTCAGGATATTTAAAGGACGGATTTTCTTTCCAGACAGGTGCAGGCGGCGCATCCTTGGCAGTAGCCAAATATGTGGAAGAAATGATGGAAAAGGAAAATATAAAAGGCAGCTTTTGTATGGGCGGCATTACCGGATATATGGTAGATATGGCAAACAAAGGATATTTTGACACTATTTTAGATGTACAGTGTTTTGACCTGAAAGCCATTGAATCTATTCGGGAAAATCCAAAACATCAGGAAATTTCTGCTATGCGTTATGCATCACCGGCAGCAAAGAGCGCTGCAGTAGACAGTCTTGATGTGGTTATTTTGGGTGCAACACAGGTAGATGTAAACTTTAATGTCAATGTACATACAGATTCAAACGGATTTATTATGGGAGGTTCCGGCGGTCATTGTGATACAGCTGCAGGTTCTAAACTGGCAATTATTGTAGCGCCTTTAATTCGTGCAAGACTTCCTCTTATCGTAGACGAAGTGCTTTGTAAATCCACACCGGGGGAAACGGTAGATGTGGTTGTGACACAAAGAGGAATTGCAGTAAATCCAAAGCAGAAGGAATTGAAAGAGAAGTTGTTAAAAGCCGGACTTCCGGTAAAGGACATTGAAGAGTTAAAACAAATAGCAGAGGACATTGCAGGTGTTCCAAATAAAATTCAAACAGGGGACAAAGTGGTAGCAAAAGTGCTTTATCGTGATGGAACTTTGCTTGATACAATTAAAAATGTACTGTAAAAGTTATAAAAAGCCATTTAATCAAGAAATCGGAAGGGAGCGGTTTTACAATGGACAAAAAGAAATTGGTCATTGGTGTAATCGGCGCAGATGTACATGCAGTTGGAATTAGTATTCTTCAGCATGCATTTGAAGATGCCGGATTTGAGGTGACAAATCTGGGAGTTATGGTTTCACAGGAAGAATATATTTCAGCAGCGATTGAAACAGGAGCTGATGGAATTATGGTATCTTCACTGTATGGACATGGTGAGCTGGATTGTCGAGGTTTAAGAGAAAAATGTGATGAGGCTGGCTTAAAGGGGATTTTACTCTATGTAGGCGGAAATATTGTAGTTGGTAAGCAGCCTTTTGATGAAGTAGAAAAACGTTTTAAAGCTATGGGATTTGACAGAGTGTTTGGTCCTGGTACAGCACCGGAAACAACCATTGCAGCTTTATATGAAGATTTTGGCATCGAAGCTCCAAAAACAGCAGAATAAGAGACGAGGCGGTGATTGAAATGAAACCAATTTTATTGGTGGACTTCGGAAGCACCAACACAAAGGTGACAGCAGTTGATGTAGAAAACTATGAGGTTCTTGGAACAGCAGCAGCATATACAACCGTGGAAACAGATATTAACAACGGTCTTCGAGAAGCAGTTTCTAATTTGGAAAAGATAACAGGTCATATTGAATATGAAGAAAGATATGCCTGTTCCAGTGCAGCCGGAGGACTGAAGATGATTTCCATTGGTCTGGTACCGGAGCTTACAGCTCAGGCATCCAGAGAAGCTTCTCTTGGTGCAGGTGCAAAGGTATGGAAAACGTATTCTTTTAATCTGACAAAAGGGGATATGCGGGAAATCGAAGAATATCATCCAGACATTATTTTGCTCACAGGAGGAACAGATGGAGGAAATTCAGAGTGTATTTTGTATAATGCACAAATGTTATCTTCTCTGAGTTACGATTGCCCGATTGTTATTGCAGGAAATCGCTGTGCAGCAGAAGAATGTCAGGAAATTCTGGGAGAGAGAACTACATTTCTTTGTGAAAATGTAATGCCAAAGCTTGGTGAGCTGAATGTAGAGCCAACGCAGAAACAAATCCGTGAAATCTTTTTAAAGAGAATTGTGCAGGGAAAAGGGCTTTCAGAGGCATCAGATTTAGTATCCGGAATTATTATGCCTACACCGTCTGCCATGCTTACAGCAATGGAGCTTTTGTCAGATGGATGGGAGGAGCTTCCGGGAATTGGAGAATTGGTAGGTGTAGATTTAGGAGGAGCGACTACCGACATCTATTCCATAGCAGAAGGAAGTCCGGCTAATATGGGAACAGTTATGAAAGGTATTCAGGAGCCTTATGCAAAAAGAAGCGTGGAGGGCGATATCGGTATGCGTTATAGCGTTCACGGTATTCTGGAAGCAGTAGGTGACAGACGACTTTCTAAAATAGCCGGTATTAACCGCCAGAAAGTGAATGAATTGGTAGATTATCTGAGTAATCATACGGATTATATTCCTGACAATGAAGAAATGGAGAAAATGGATTATGCATTGGCATGTGCGGCAGTGGAAACGGCTGTAGCCCGTCATGCAGGTTCTCTGGAACAGGTTTATACACCATGTGGCTTAACATATTTACAAAGCGGCAAAGATCTTCGCAGAGTAAAATATGTAGTTGTTACCGGCGGAGCTTTAATACATGCAAAGCATACAGAAGAAATCGCAAAATTTGCGCTGTATGATGAGAGCACTCCTGGCTCTTTGCGCCCGGAGAATGCGGAAATCCTGGTGGATAGAAAATATATCCTTGCAGCTATGGGACTGCTTTCACAGCATTACCCGGCAGCTGCTCTGGAAATTATGAAGAAGGAGATTGCTTATTATGGACATAAGGAATAAAAAGTTATCGGATGATGAGTTCTATGGTATTCGAAATGAGATTTTAGGACAGTGGTCAACAGGTAAGGATGTTGATTTTGATGAAGCAATTGAATATCATAAAAATATGCCTGAAACAAAGAGTTTTTCCAGAAAACTTGCACAGGCAAAAAAAGAAAGAAAAACTTTAATTCAGCCAAGAGCTGGTGTAGCGTTAATTGATGAGCATATTAAACTTTTACAGTATTTACAGGACAAAGGTGAAGCAGATCTGCTTCCTACAACCATTGACTCCTATACACGTCAGAACCGTTATGAGGAAGCGGAAGTAGGTATTAAAGAGTCTATTCATACACAGAAATCCATGTTAAATGGTTTTCCGGCTGTAAACCATGGTGTGTATGGATGCCGTCAGATTATTGAAAATCTGGATACTCCTGTACAGGTACGTCATGGTACTCCTGATGCCAGATTATTGACAGAAATCTGCTATGCAGGTGGATTTACCAGTTATGAAGGCGGTGGTATTTCTTATAATATCCCTTACGCAAAAGATGTTCCTCTTGAAAGAACAATTTATGACTGGCAGTATGTAGACCGTCTGACTGGTATTTATGAAGAAGCAGGAGTTTCCATTAACCGTGAACCTTATGGTCCATTAACAGGTACTTTGGTTCCGCCTTCTATGTCCAATGCAGTTGCAATTATTGAAGCATTGTTAGCAGCAGAACAGGGAGTTAAAAACGTAACTGTTGGTTATGGCCAGTGTGGTAACTTAGTACAGGACGTAGCTGCACTTAGAGTACTGGAAGAATTAACAGAAGAATATCTGGATAAATACGGATATGAAGACGTAACGGTTACTTCTGTTCTTCATCAGTGGATGGGCGGATTTCCACAGGATGAAGCGAAAGCCTTTGCAGTTATTTCATGGGGAAGTGCTGTGGCTGCTCTTGCAAAAGCTACAAAAGTTATTGTTAAAACTCCTCACGAAGCAATGGGTGTTCCTACAATGGAAGCTAATGCACAGGGACTTCGCTGTACAAAACAGGCAATTTCTCTGTTGGCAGATCAGGAATTAAAGAGTTCAGCTCTTGAACTGGAAAAGGCAATTATTAAGGGAGAAACCTGTGCTATTGTAGATAAATGTTTCGAACTTGGTATGGGAGATTTAGCCCTTGGTGTTATTCGTGCAGTAAAAGCCGGTGTAATTGACATTCCATTTGCACCTAGCCGTTATAACTTTGGTAAAATGCTTCCGGCACGTGACAATGAGGGTGCTGTTCGTTACTTAAATGTAGCAAATGTGCCATTACCACAGGAATTAGTTGATTTTAATAGAGGTAAAATTGAACATCGTGCGAAACTGGAAAAGAGAAAAGCTTCTTTCCAGATGGTAATTGATGATGTATATGCTATCAGTAAAGGAAGACTTGTTGGAAAGCCTAAATAAAGAGAAAGACAGCAGCATACAAAAAATTATTACAAATTTTTAAGGAGAAGTGTATCATGAAAATAGTAGATGTTGTTTGTTCTAAAGCAAGAACAGGATTTTTCTTTGACGATCAAAGAGCAATTAAAAAAGGTGCAGTGGCTGATGGAGCTGCTTACTTTGGAGAAACTGTGACACCGGGATTTAAATCTGTAAGACAGGCAGGAGAAGCAATTTCCGTTATGTTGATTTTAGAGGACGGTCAGATTGCATGGGGTGACTGCGCTGCAGTTCAGTATTCCGGAGCAGGCGGACGTGATCCATTGTTCTTAGCAGAAGACTTTATTCCGATTATTGAAAAATATATTAAACCGGAATTAGTAGGAAAAGAAGCAGACAGCTTTAAAGGCTTATGTGAAATGTTGGAAAGCATTCAGGTAGATGGAAAGAGATTGCACACAGCAATTCGCTATGGTGTCAGCCAGGCAATTTTGGATGCAGTTGCAAAATCCAGCAAGAGACTGATGTGTGAAGTTGTAGCAGATGAATATGGTACAACTGTTTCTGAAGAACCAATTCCTGTTTTCACACAGTCCGGTGACAATCGTTATGACAATGCAGATAAGATGATCTTAAAAGGGGCTGCAGTTATGCCTCATGCATTAATTAACAATGTAAAATTGAAACTGGGTGAAAAAGGAGAATTGCTGAAAGAATATGTACAGTGGTTAAGCCAGCGTGTACAGAAACTTCGCAATGATGAAAATTATATGCCTGTATTCCATATTGACGTATATGGAACAATTGGAGCAATTTTCGGTGTGGATAATTATCCTGCAATGGCAGATTATCTGGCAGAGCTGGAAGAAGCAGCAAAACCATTCCATTTGAGAATTGAAGGACCTATGGATGCAGAGGAAAGAGAAAAACAGATGCTTTGCTTAAAAGGACTTCGTGAGGAAGTGGACAGACGTGGTATCAACGTAGAGCTGGTTGCTGACGAATGGTGCAATACTTTAGAAGATGTAAAATATTTTGCAGATAATAAAGCAGGTCACATGGCACAGATTAAAACACCTGACCTTGGTGGAATTAATAATATTGTGGAAGCAGTATTATACTGTAAGGAAAAAGGTTTTGGTGCTTATCAGGGTGGTACATGTAATGAAACAGACCGTTCCGCTCAGGTATGTGTAAACTGTGCTATGGCTACAAAACCAGATCAGATTTTAGCAAAACCAGGTATGGGTGTTGACGAAGGCTACATGATTGTTTACAACGAAATGGAAAGAATTCTTGCCCTTCGTAAAGCAAGAAAATAAGACAGGATACTGAGAAATAAGGATGAAGGAATATGCCAGCACATTTTGGGTGACTAAAATGTGACTGGCTATTCTGGCAAATAAAAAGGAATAAAAATATGGCATATTCAAAACAAATGCAGGATGGAAACCTGTACAGTTATTATTTTGCTCCCAGAGGAAACCGCCGTATGGCAGATTTGGGGATGCAGTTAAGTCAGATGTATTTAAGTCCTTTTGACCACATTATTGGGATTATCGGAGATGCAGGCGCAGGAAAAAGTCTTTTGATTAAGGGTATGTTTCCAGGGGTGGACCTTACCAATGATGATGAAGGAGTGAATATTCGTCCATTGCCTTTATTGCACGAAAATTTGGAAGACCCCTTTTCTCCGCATACGTATCATCTGGATATTCGCTTTGAGTCTGCATTTACACAGATGCACGTGCTTGCGGGAGCGATTTTAGAGGCTGCAAAGAATGGGAAAATGGTGATTGTAGAGCATTTTGAACTGATTTTCCCGTTTTTGAAACGTAATGCCGATTTACTGGTGGGAATTGGGGAAGAAATTATTATTACTAGACCCAATATGTTTGGACCGCTTCCGGAAAACATTGCCAAAATTGTACATAAGTCTGTAACTTACCGAAAAGCAGCTCATACGCTGGAAGATTTATGTGTGCATTTTATGGGAGAGGGCTATGCGCAGGACGGACCTCGTTCCGATGTTCGCCATGGCTTTGTATTGGAGTTTGAAGAAAAACCACAGGTAGATATTTATGAGCTGGAAAGAAAAGTAAAAGAAGCGGTAGAACGGGACTTACCGGTATCTTACTATGATGAAAATCATGTGCAGATTGGAGACTATATTTTAGAGTGTTTAGGTCCGAGAATGCACATTTCCAGTACAGGTAAGATTAAGGATTTTACTTTAGTAAAGGATTATCCGCAAGACCCAAGAAACGGCTACTATATGTTAATCGGATTATTGGGAAAACATCAGTCAGATGATATTAAGGACTTTAATCGCATTGATATCAGTAAGCATTTAACTAACCATTTGAAGTAAAGCAGAAATTGGAGGAAGCTGGCATGGTTCGCAGTATAGACGTAAAACTTTTAACAGAGAATATTAAAGAAATGTGTATTCAGGCAAATCACTATCTGGCGCCGGATATGGACAAGGCAATGAAAAATGCCTATGAAAAAGAGACAAAGCCTTTGGCAAAGCAGATTTTGGGGCAGCTTTTGGAAAATCTGAATATTGCCGGAGAAGATATGATACCAATTTGTCAGGATACGGGTATGGCAGTGGTGTTTTTAAAGGTAGGACAGGATGTACACTTTGAAGGCGGAAGCGTAGAAGCTGCCGTAAACGAAGGGGTAAGACAGGGATATGCAGAAGGTTATCTGAGGAAATCCGTGGTTGGAGACCCTTTGCTTCGTGTAAATACAAAGGACAATACACCTGCCATTATCCATTACGAAATTGTACCGGGTGACAAGGTGGAAATTATGGTAGCACCCAAAGGCTTCGGAAGCGAGAACATGAGTAAAATTTATATGCTGAAGCCGGCAGACGGCATTGAAGGCGTAAAAGAAGCAATCATCAACACCGTAAAAGAAGCAGGACCAAATGCCTGCCCACCGGTTGTTGTTGGCGTGGGAATTGGCGGAACTTTTGAAAAGGCTGCTATTTTGGCAAAAAAAGCCCTGACAAGAGAAATCGGTACACATTCAGAGCTTGCCCATATTAAAGAGCTGGAAGAAGAATTACTGGAAAAAATCAATCAGATTGGTTTAGGACCTGCGGGGCTTGGCGGAGATACTACTGCGCTGGCAGTGAATATCAACACTTATGCAACACATATCGCAGGACTTCCTGTGGCAGTAAATATTTGCTGTCATGTAAACCGTCATATTGCCAGAACAATATAATACAGCAGAAATTTGGGAGGAATGAAGATGGACAGATATATGCAGGCGCCCCTTGATAAAGAGGAAGTAAAAGCTTTAGAGGCAGGGGATTATGTTTATATTACAGGTACAATTTACACAGCAAGAGATGCGGCACATCTCAGAATGTCAGAGGCTTTAGATAGAGGCGAGGAGCTTCCCATTGACTTAAACAATAATATTATTTACTACATGGGTCCCACACCTGCAAGAGAAGGCAGAGTAATCGGTTCAGCAGGACCTACAACAGCCAGCCGTATGGATAAATATGCGCCTAGACTTTTAGATTTAGGGCTTACAGGCATGATTGGAAAAGGAAGAAGAAAACCGGAGGTTACAGACGCCATTGTAAGAAACGCTGCAGTTTTCTTTGCAGCAGTAGGCGGAGCGGGCGCATTGTTATCAAAATGTATTAAGAAAGCAGAAGTGATTGCTTATGATGATTTGGGAACAGAGGCAATCCGAAAGCTGGAGGTAGAGAATTTCCCTGTGATTGTAGTCATTGACTCAAAAGGAAGAAATCTTTATGATGAGGTTTGTAAATAGGTAAAGCGAAAGAAGGGGTGTTGCAGTAAGTAATACTTAATGTAATAGCTCTTCTTTTTTTGTTTTGTACAGCAGAAGCATATTATTTACTGTATTAGTTGTTTTCAGACACAAAGTATGGTATTCTGAAAACAAAAAAGTGGAAAAGGAGAAAGTAAGGTGAAAAACAAAAAAATCTTAGGGATTGTAGGAATTATTTTGGTGATTTTAATCATCGGGGCAGTAGTTTTCGGGCAGAATAACTTTAAGAAAGCGGAAAAGAAAACGGAGAAAACAACAGAGGAGAAAACAGAAGAACCGTATTTAAAGGCTGTCTATTTAAAAGATGAACAGGGTAACAGCATTTTTGTACAGACAGATACAGAAATGGTATTTTTCGGTACAATTCCACAGGAATTATACGATGAAAATGAGAAGAAAATAACAGAAGAAGATTTACATTCCGGAGATGTAGTGAAAATCTGGGGAAACGGAGCTATTGCACAGTCCTATCCTGCACAGTATCCGGGAATTACTAAGATACAGAGAGAAGAAAAAGAAAATAAGGATTATATAGAAAAGTACGGACATTATTTGGAAGAATTTATTGTCGTACCGGATGAGAATGAACCGCCGTATCTGGACGTTTCTTATAAACAGCCGGAAGCGCTGGTGACAGCAGCGGCAGATATAATAGCAGGCGTTCCGGCATTAAAGCTTCCGGAGCTTGTGGAGCTTTCTGTGGATGGCGATACACAGGCAGAGCTTTTAGTCAGTACACAGCCTGAAAACATAGAGGTAGTACGCTGGGAAGCAGAGAAAAAAATGGAAGCATCTGACGCTTCACCTGTTCCTAAAGGAGAAGTAGTATCTGCTGAGAAGAATGAAGATGGAAATTGGACAATTACCATGCAGGCGGGATATATTTATCAGATTAAGGCAATTTGGGCAGATAAAGAGATGGAATATGGATTTTCCGTTACACCTGTAAAAACAGCGGAATAGAGAAAAGGTGGTAAAGGTATGCAGGAAGAAAAAATTTTAGAAGCAGCAGAAAATCTGGGCTTTACAAATTATAAAATCATTGATACACAGGCAATCGAATACGATGGAAGCTTTCGCGGATTTTGTGAAATGAATTATTGCGGGAATTATGAAAAAAATTATTCCTGTCCTCCTGCCTGCGGAACTTTTGAGGAATTAAAAGAAAAAGCAGATAAGTTTAAAAAGGCGCTGGTACTTCAGACTATTACCATGGTTCATGATATCAATGATGACAGTGAGACTCGCTTAATTAAAAAACATCATAACCAGCTTACAAGAGCTTTGATTTCAGAACTAGAGGAAGAAATTCAGGAATACTTGCCGGCAATGGCAGGTCCGTGTCAGTTATGTACACCCTGTGCAATCAGAGAAGGAAAAGAGTGTGTCTTCCCGAATAAAAAGGCTTCCTGTCTATCTGCTTTTTGTATTCAGGTAAATAAACTGGCAGAGTACTGTGGATTTCCTTACTATTGTGACGGCAAAGTGGCATTTTTCAGTTTGCTGTTTTTTGACAGGAAATAAACAGGGACAAAAACAAGAAAAAGGTGTATACTATACATAGAAAAGATTACGACAGGAGAAGAAGGACATGGATAACGTAAAAAAAGAACTAATTCAGAAAATACAGACAAGAGAGGAAGTATTTGCACTCTTTTCAAGAGCTACCAGACAGCCCTTCGTGATTTGCGATGCAGAAAGCTTTAACGATCAGGTTTGGATTTTCGAAAATCAGGAAGATTTGGAAAAAGCAGCACAGCCTATTGCAGCAGAAAAAAATGCAGTTGCCGGAATAAAAGTAGAAAATAAGAGCTTTCTTAATTTTTATACAACACTTTACACACTTGGCGTAAACAGCGTTGTATATCATGAAAAAGATAAAACAACAGAGCTTGAATTGGAAGAAATCGTAAAAAAACCGGATTTCTCTGTGCTTCCTGAGGAAAAGAGACCATTACTCAATCCGCAGCTTCAGTTATCTGCTATTTATTTTATGCAGGAATTTCGCAGAGATGTAGAAATGGAAGAAAAGAAATCGCTTCCTGAGCTGGAGGAAGAGGTTGCGGCAAATGTGGTAAAAAGCAAGTTCCTTTTGGCAGTAGAGAAAAAGGGAGAGGAAGAAAAAAACGTACAGGTTCCTTATGTGAAAAATCAAAACGGAGATGTTTTCCAGCCTGTATTTACAGACGCCGAGGAGTTTCGCAGATTTAATAAAGAAGGAAAATTTCAGGCGCTTTTGGTAACCTTTGAAAATATGGAAAAGGTGTTGATACCGATTGCAAAAGGTATTGTAATCAATCCGAACAGTTTTAATTTAATTCTTCCAAAAGAGAAGATGAGTGCATTAAAGCAAAGATTTGGTATGTAAATTCAAAATATCAAATGTGGGGAAGGAGATGTTGTCATGAAGATTGACATGCATTGCCATACAAAAGAGGGTTCTATTGACGGAAAAGTCCCGATTGAAGAATACATTTCTATGTTGAAGGCGCAGGGCTTTGGAGGAATGTTGGTAACAGACCATGATTCTTACGGGGGATACCGCTATTGGAAAAAGAATATTAAAGGGAAAAAGCATGAGGATTTTGTAGTCTTAAAAGGGATTGAATACGATACACTGGATGCAGGACATATTATTGTAATTATGCCGGAAAACATTAAGCTTCGTTTGTTGGAGCTTCGTGGAATTCCGGTGCAGATGCTCATACCGATTGTGCATAATTATGGGGGAATTTTAGGACCGGCACATCCGTGTGGAGAAAAGTTTATGAGCTTTATGAATGCAAAAGCTTACGAGCGAAATCCTGATATTTTGAAGGAATTTGATTTTATGGAAATCTTTAATGCCTGCGAGCCGCAGGAGGTAAACGACAGAGCCGTAAAAATTGCAGAAAAATATGATTTGCCGGGAACAGGGGGAAGCGATGCCCATAAGGCAGACTGTGTAGGCTTAGCATACACAGAAGTGCCGGATGACATTACCTGTGAGTCGGATTTGATTGCTCACGTTATAAAAGGAACAAAATTCAGCTGCGGCGGCAGTATTTATACAAAGACAACAAAGGAAAAAATAGGAAAGGCAAAAACAGTTCTTTCCCATTCCTTCTGGGTATATAATAAAATCGGAGGCTGGAGCAAGGCATTTAAACGAAACAGCAAACTGAAAAAAGGGTTCATTGAAAGAGTAGAGGTTGAAAAGGAAGAAAAGCATGAGCAAAAAAGTAATTAACGCAGCACTTTTAGGCCTTGGAACAGTAGGGACCGGGGTATATAAGGTGCTGAAAAATCAGGAAGCCGAGATGGAGAAGAAAATCGGCGCTACTGTAAAATTGAAGAAAATTTTGGTTCGGAATTTAAAAAAGGCTGCGGCAAAAATCGCAGAGCCGGAAATTCTGACAAATAACTGGAAAGAAATTTTAGAAGATGAAAGTATCGATATTGTGATTGAAGTAATGGGAGGAATTGAGCCTGCCAAAACATACATTATGGAAGCCCTAAAAGCAGGAAAAAATGTGGTTACAGCCAATAAGGATTTGGTTGCATCTCACGGAGGAGAGCTTTTAGATTGTGCGGCTGCCAACCAGTGCGACTTTTTGTTTGAGGCGGCAGTAGCAGGAGGAATTCCCATTATTCGCCCTTTAAAACAGTGTCTTACAGGAAATCATCTGTCAGAAATCGTAGGAATTGTAAACGGAACTACGAATTTTATTCTGACAAAAATGACACAGGAAAATATGGAATTTGCAGATGCACTTGCACTTGCGACAAAGCTGGGTTATGCAGAGGCAGACCCTACGGCGGACATCCAAGGCTATGATGCAGGAAGAAAAATGGCGATTATGGCATCCATTGCTTTTAATTCCAGAGTGACTTTTGAAAATGTGGCAACAGAAGGCATTACCCGTATCTCCTCCAAGGATATTCGTTATGCAAGGGATTTGGGATGTGTGATTAAGCTTCTTGGCGTTGCCAGAAATACGGATACAGGAATTGAAGTATCTGTGCAGCCGATGCTGGTTTCTGAAAAGCATCCTCTGGCTTCTGTAAACGACTCATTTAATGCAGTTTTTGTTCATGGAGATGCTGTGGATGATGCAATGTTTTATGGCAGAGGAGCAGGAGAATTGCCTACGGCAAGTGCTATTGTGGGAGATGTTTTTGATATTGTAAGAGATATTTTATTCCAATGTACTGCAAGAATTCGTTGTACTTGTTATAAATCTCTTTCTATTAAAAATCAGGAAGATATTGAGAGTCGCTTCTTTATGCGTATTCATGCAAGTGATACTCCGGGAGTATTGGCAGCAATTGCCAGTGTATTGGGAAAATATGAAGTAAGTATTGCTCAGATGATTCAAAAACATAAACATGAAGAATGGGCAGAATTGGTGATTGTAACATCAAGAGTAAAAGAAGGAAACTTCCACGATGCGCTTTTGGTTTTGGAGAAAATGGAAGTAGTGCAGAAGATTTCTTCTGTTATTAGAGTATATGGAGAGGAAGAATGACAGAACAGTTATATTATCAAGACAGTTATATAAAAGACTTTGAAGCTGTGGTTTTGTCCTGTATTCCAAATGGAAATCATTTTGAGGCGGTTCTTGATAGAACTGCCTTTTTTCCAGAAGGCGGGGGACAATGTGCAGATACCGGTGTGCTGCATATAGAAAACAGGGAAATACAAGTATTTGATGTGCAGGAAAGAAATGGAGAAATTATTCATTTTATAGATAAGGAAATTTTGCCGGGACAGACAGTCATAGGCGAATTGGATTTTCAGGAGCGATTTTCCAAGATGCAGCAGCATACCGGAGAACATATTATTTCCGGAATTGTACATAGAAGATTTGGTTATGAAAATGTAGGTTTTCATCTGGGAAAAGAAGAAGTGACTATGGATTATGATGGCCCTCTTACTCCAGAAGAACTGAGAAGTATTGAATACGAAGCAAATCAAGTGGTGGCAGAGAACAGAGAAATAAGAGCGTATTTTCCTGGTACAGAAGAGTTGGAAAAAATCCCTTATCGCAGCAAGAAAGAATTGCAGGGAAAAATTCGAATTGTAGAAATTCAGGATTGTGATATCTGTGCCTGCTGTGCTCCTCATGTGAAAACAACAGGAAATGTAGGACTCATTAAAATTACAAATGCTATACGTTATAAAGGCGGTATGCGCCTTTGGATTACCTGTGGTATGCGGGCGTTGGAGGATTATAATCAAAAGGAAGCCAGTGTGGTACAAATTTCCAATATGCTCTCTGCAAAACAGCAAGAAGTAACAGATGCTGTAAAGCGCTTAACAGAAGAAATTCAGCAGTTAAAAGAGAAAGCAGCAAAAATGCAGGAAAGGCTTGTTATGGGATATTTAGAGTCTGAAAAAGTTGTTTTAAAGGAAAATCCAAATGCGAATTTGTTGTTATTTGAAAAAGAGTTAGACGCTATGGCAATGCGAAACTTTGTCAATGCAGGAATGGAGCTTACAAAAGGCGTCTGTGGTGCTTTTGTAGGAGATGAAAAACAGGGATTTCGCTATGTGCTGGGAAGCAGTGGAGATATCAGAGAAATCGGTAAGAAATTGAATGCAGCTTTTCAAGGAAAAGGAGGAGGTAAACCTCCGATGATACAGGGTTCTCTTGTAGGGGAAGAAGAAAAAATAAGGGAGTTTTTGGAAAAAGTTTTATAAGAAATTAAATTATTAAGATGTATTGGAAGGAGATTGAAATGTTAAAAAAACTTATTTGTTTTATGGCTCTTATAACGTTTTGTGCTTTTTCCGGTTGCTCCGAGAGTTCTCAAAATGAGAATATTGAACTGGAAGATGCACCATGGGGCATTACCATGGAGGATGTTTTTGAAACCTATGGAGTGAATAAAGATACTGTGGAAAATCTAATAGAAAATAAGAATGACTCTTATTTTGCTCTGGAAAACGGACAGGAGATGTTTGGTGAAAAGACATCTCAAATTTATTTCAGCTTTGTAGATGCTTCTTTTAGCGGAAAACCACAACAGTTATATGAAATCAGAGTTGTGTATCCGGATGATGCAGATATGGAACAGGTATTGAAGAAAATGAAAAAAGATTTTGGAAAAACAGTACCTAATATAAGTTTGTATTCACTACTTTCAATGGCGGTAAGTGAATATGAGGAAAAGGAAAATGCAGCATATTGGACAAGCCAATCTTTGAAAGAAGTTGTGCCAAAGGAAAATGCAGAAGAGTATAAGAGAATGTGGGAAAATTTCCAGCAAGGACTTAATGCAGAAAACTGGGATGAATTTTCAGAGAAGTCGCATTTAACCTACGGAATATATGCCGGAGGCAAAGATGCTGTGCCTATGTTTGAAAAAAATGGGATTTGCCTCTTTGCAGGAAATTTGATTTTGCATAATGCTATTATGGAACAGTTGGAAACTGAGAAATAATTTCTGAAAGTGGATGTTTGCGGAAGAGGTGATTGATATGAAAAAACTCAATGGACAAAACTGGATGGAACTGGCTGACAGTATTTTTTGGATTATTATGGGGATTTTAATGTTAACAGGCTGTATTAGCTCCAAATTTGAAATGGTGATATTGGGAATATTTATCCTAATGGATTTAATCGTAGTATTTCTTCCAAAGAAAATGACAACGAAATGGACAGTGGGCGGTGTACAGTGGACAAGAGAGCTTATGAATATTACTTCTGTTTTGTTTCTTGTTGTATGGGGATTTGACGGAGAAAATACTACCTATGCTTTGGTTTGAGCAGGTATATTGTTACTCGTTTATGTAAGTGATTGGATAGAAAGATATGTGAAAAAAAGAAAGAGTGGCAAATAAAAATAGAAAATCTTTAGAATTTTTTCAAGAGGAGTTCTGCTTCAAATATCATTCAAAAATGTATAGATATTTGAAGCAACAGCTCCATTTTTTATCTCATAATCAGATACGCCGTATAAGCTATATAAGAGCAAGTCATCACAGCTCCCATAACTCGTCCGATTTTCTTTCTGAGAAGAATTGGAATATAGACCAGTATGGAGACAATAGTCAATAAGCCCACATCATATAGATAAGTTTTTGTGACATTCATAGGCAAAATCGTGCTGGATAATCCCAAAATAAGAAATACATTAAAAATATTAGAACCTACCACATTTCCAAGAGCGATGTCACTTTCTCCTTTTCTGGCAGCTACAATAGAAGTAACTAATTCCGGCAGAGAAGTACCTACTGCCACAATGGTAAGACCAATCAGGGCTTCACTAAGACCAAAGGCTCTGGCAATTTCTTTTGCTCCATTTACAGTCATATCTCCACCGATAATAATACCTGCAAGTCCAACAAGAGAAAGCAGAATGCTTTTTCCCATAGAATATCCAATGACAGTTTCAGCTTCTTGTATACACAGATTTTCAGCTCTGCTTTTCAAAGCATCTTTTACAGCCAGATACATGAAAAATCCAAATCCCACCAGCAATAAAACTCCGTCAAGACGTCCTAAGACCATGCGGGAGTTTCCAGTAAAAAATTGATCCATAATCAGCACATTTAAAAGAAGTGTGGCAGCAATAGACAAAGGATAATCTTTTTTTATCATGCTTGGTTTTACGGACAGAGGGCAAATCAGAGCACTCATACCAATAACTACCAGAAGGTTAAAAATGTTGGAACCTACTACATTCCCAATGGCAATATCATTACTCCTCTTTACAGCAGCAGTAATACTTACTGCAAGCTCCGGTGCGCTGGTTCCAAAGGCTACAATGGTAAGCCCGATAATTAAAGACGGAATACGCAAACGTCTTGCAATGGAAGAAGCGCCTTCCACAAACCAGTCTGCGCCTTTTACCAGCAGCAAAAATCCCACTAATAAAAAGATAATAGATTTTAACATGACTTTCCTCCAAAATTCTTTTGTTTTCATACTTTATTACCATATCATTTTATACAGAGAATGACAATCTTTTTAAGAAAAATAAAAAGGCATTGTCCCAAAAGGATTTCTTTGTTATAGTGATTAAGAAATAAAGCAGGAAAAAGGAGTGTTCCCATGAACATATTAAATATAGAGCATATCAGTAAAATTTATGGTGAAAAAGTGATTTTTGAGGATGCCAGCTTTGGTGTTCAGGAAGGAGATAAGGTAGGCATTATCGGAATTAACGGTACAGGAAAGTCTACTCTTTTAAAAATGCTGGCAAGAGAGGAAGTTCCCCAGACAGGTCAGATTATTATGCAGAATAATGTAAGACTTGCCTATTTGCCGCAAAACCCACAGTTTCCGGAAAATGCCACTATACTTTCCTATATACAGGATTGTGAGGCAGAATGGAAAGTGCAGAGTAATCTGACACAGCTTGGAATTACAGAATATGAAAAACAGATTGCAGTGCTCTCAGGAGGGCAGAGGAGAAAAGTGGCGCTGGCAAAAATTTTAGCGCAGGATTTTGACATTCTTTTACTGGACGAGCCTACCAATCATTTAGACGAAGCCATGATTTCATGGCTGGAAGAATATTTAAAAAGTTTTCGGGGAACGGTTTTGATGGTTACTCATGACCGTTATTTTATGGATAAGGTGACAAATCGTATTTTGGAAATTTCTCACGGAAAAATGTACAGCTATGAAGCAAATTATTCAAAATTTCTGGAATTGAAGGCAGAAAGAGAAGAAATGGAGCTGGCATCAGAGCGAAAACGTCAAAGTGTGCTGCGTATGGAATTAGAATGGGCAAAGAGAGGCTGCCGTGCAAGAACAACCAAGCAGCGTGCCAGACTGGAGAGATTGGAGGCGCTGAAAAACACAGCAGCTCCTGTGGGAGACCAGAGTGTGGAATTGGAGTCCGTGGAAACACGTATGGGGAAAAAGACCATTGAATTAAAGCATGTTTCTAAAAAATACGGCAATCAGGTTTTGGTAGAGGATTTCAATTATATTTTATTGAAAAATCAGAAATTGGGTATTATCGGTCCGAACGGATGCGGAAAATCCACACTGATGAAGCTGATGGCAGGACTGGTAGAGCCTGACAGCGGAACAGTAGAAATGGGTGAAACCATTAAAATCGGATATTTTGCTCAGGAAGAACAGGAAATGGATGACCGTCAGAGGGTGATTGATTATGTGAAAGATATTGCAGAATACATTAACACAAAAGACGGAAAAATCAGTGCATCTCAGATGCTGGAGCGTTTTTTATTTACTCCTGATATGCAGTATGCGCCTATTGGAAAGCTTTCCGGAGGAGAGAAAAGACGTTTATATCTTTTGGGTGTCCTTTCCAGTGAAATTAATGTGTTGCTTTTAGATGAGCCGGGAAATAATCTGGACATTCCTACCCTTACGATTTTGGAAGATTATTTGAACTCTTTTACCGGAATTGTAGTGACGGTTTCCCATGACCGTTATTTTCTGGATAACGTAGTAGACCGAATTTTTGAATTTACAGGAAACGGGAAACTTCAGCAGTATGAAGGGGGATATACAGATTATCTGGAAGCAAAAGCAAGAAGAAATGATAGTGTAAAACAGCTTGTTCAGACAGAGAAAAAAGAAGAAAAGAAAACTTCAGCACAAACATGGAAGCAAAATCGTACAGTAAAATTAAAATTTACTTTCAAGGAACAGAAGGAATTTGAAACCATTGATGATGATATTGCAAAGCTTGAGGAAAAACTGGAAAAGCTGGATGAAGAAATTATGAAAAATGCAACAAATTCAGGAAAATTAAATGAACTTACAGCAGAAAAAGAAGAAGCAGAAGCGCTTCTGGAAGAAAAAATGGAGCGATGGGTTTATTTGAATGATTTGGCAGAAAAGATAGGGCTGTTGTAATAATGCGACAGCCCTAAAAATAATAGAGTTAGTCTTCGTCATCAGGGGTATCCATAATAGGCGGTGGAGTGATAGTTTTCTGAACAGGGGCTAAAAGTATCTTTCCTGTACCACGATATACATTTACCAGTCCTTCGCCTGAAGCGGCAGAACCAATCAGACTTTTGCCCGAGCGTTCTACGGTAAAGTCAAGGCTTCCGCTCCATGCAACAGCCATATTTCCGTCAACTTTTAATACATCATTATCTAAAGCAATGGTAATTAACTCCTCTTTTGGACATGGTGTTTCCAGACATACAACACCATTGCCTCTTAATCCCAGATTAAACAAACCTTCATTACCGAATACAGCAGAAGAAATATTCGAGCGCATAACAGCTTTGTGTTTTAATTCTGCATCACAGGCAAGAAACAAGCCGTCATCCAGAACAACCGAACCATTCCAGTCCTTCACATCCAATAAAATTAAATGCTTGTAGGTAGGCTCTAATACCAGAACACCATCTCCGGTATATTCCGGTTTAATCGTACCTTCTCCTGTCATTTTTCCACGGACAGCCTTTCCAAAGAAATCTCCCACACCCTTTAATCCGGTAGTGGCGTTGACATTTCCCACAGTCCACTGCATAGCTCCGGATTGTAAAGTGACGTTTGCTTTACTTAAATCGCACACCACCTGACGTTTGCGTACGTTCATCGCATGGCAGAAATAAGCTTTCTCCGCATCAGACGGAGAAACACTTAAATCTCTCATATATTCAATAATGGTAAAAGGACCGGCAGAGTCTAAAACTCTTACATCGTCATTATCGGTAAAATTTGAAATACGAAACATAAAAACCCTCCTAATACATAATTATTTTCTGGAAAGGAAATCAGGAAGTCCGTCTGTGCCCAGAGGAATTTCTACTGTTCCCTGAATGAGAGGAAGGGCGTAAGCCAGAAAAGCGTCTGTCACATCAGAACCGTCTTTGGAAATCCATTCTAAAGGAACAGTTTTTTCCTGATTACAAATCAGATTTACATCTTCAAGACCAAGTGTCATGCTATAAGGCAAATCAGAAGTTCTAACGTAGGAAACCATTTTTCCGGTAGCGCCTTTTAAAGCTTCACGCACACCAAATTGTCCTGCTAAAACAGCTTCCTTTTGGTCTGTTGCTGACATCATAGAAGCGGAACAGCGCTGATTTACATTTAATTCCACGGAGCGTGCCTTTACACCTAGACGGTTACGAACCAGATTTTCCAGATATTTTCCGCAGCCTGCCAGCATTTTGTGTCCGAAAGTATCTGTGCCTACGGAGTTATCATATTCGCAGATGAAAGTTCCGTTTTTATCGTGAATGCCTTCAGAAACACAGACAATGACATTTGGATTCTTTTCAAAACAACCTTTTACTTTTTCAAGAAAGGCTTCTTCGTCAAAATCTGTTTCCGGCAGATAAATAAGCAGAGGATTGTCCCCGGCGCTTTTTCTTGCCAAAGCGCTTGCGGCAGTGAGCCAGCCCGCATGACGTCCCATAATCTCAACAATAGTAACAGATTTTGTTTCGTACACATTGGCATCAATGACAATTTCTCTTACAGTAGAAGCAACATATCTGGCAGCGCTGCCAAAGCCGGGAGTATGGTCTGTCATAACCAAATCGTTATCAATGGTTTTTGGTTCGCCGATTACACGAATGTCACTGTTGATTTTTTCGGCATAACGGGACAACTTGCTGACGGTATCCATAGAGTCATTTCCGCCGATATAGAAGAAATAGCCAATGTTTAATTCTTTGAATTTCTGAAAAAGAACAGGATAAACAGGGTCGTCCAAGTCTTCAGGCAGTTTGTAGCGGCAGGAACCCAGATAGGCTCCGGGAGTGGTTTTTAATTTTTCTAAATCATTGGAAAAGAGTGTTTCTTCAAAATCCAAAACCGTTCCTCGTAAAAAGCCTTCGATGCCATTTACCATACCGTATACCTTGTCGATAGAAGGCTGGGAAAGCGCTTCAGAAACAACGCCGTATAAGCTGCTGTTAATGACTGCGGTAGGACCTCCGGATTGTCCGACAATTAAATTTTTTATTTCCATATTGATGCTCATATTCCTTTCTGTTAAATATTCTTAAAAATAAGTATATCATGAAACAGGATAAATTGCATTAAGAAATACTTGCCTGAAAACGAAAATGTGTTATAATAGTTTTAGGTTTTAGACCCAATTCAATAAAATAAACGGAGGTCATTGAATATGTTAGTATCAGCAGCAGAAATGTTAAAAAAAGCAAAAGCAGGGCATTATGCAGTAGGTCAGTTTAATATCAATAACATGGAGTGGACAAAAGCAGCGCTTTTAACAGCAGAAGAATGTAAATCTCCAATTATCTTAGGTGTTTCTGAAGGCGCAGGAAAATATATGTGCGGATTTAAAACAGTTGCAGACATGGTAAAAGCTATGATTGATGAATTAAACATCACAGTTCCGGTTGCTCTGCACTTAGACCATGGTACATATGACGGATGCTACAAATGTATTAAAGCAGGATTTTCTTCCATCATGTTTGATGGTTCTCATTACCCAATCGAAGAAAATGTTGAAAAAACAAAAGAATTAGCAGGTGTTTGTAAAGGTCTTGGACTGTCCTTAGAAGCAGAAGTTGGTTCTATCGGCGGAGAAGAAGACGGTGTTGTCGGTATGGGCGAATGTGCAGATCCTGAAGAATGCAAAATGATTGCAGACTTAGGCGTAGACATGCTTGCAGCAGGTATTGGTAACATCCACGGAAAATATCCTGAAAACTGGGCAGGACTTAGCTTTGATGTTCTGGACAACATCCAGAAATTAACAGGAGAAATGCCATTAGTTCTTCACGGCGGTACAGGTATTCCAGCAGATATGATTAAGAAAGCCATTGATTTAGGCGTATCTAAAATCAATGTAAACACAGAATGTCAGTTAGCTTTCGCAGCAGCTACACGTGAATACATCGAAGCTGGAAAAGATAATGAAGGAAAAGGATACGACCCACGTAAATTATTAAAACCGGGATTTGATGCTATCTGCGATACAATTAAAGAAAAAATGGAACTCTTTGGTTCTGTTGGAAAAGCTTTCGAATAAGATTAACTCTTACAGCAAAGGCTGTTACATGAAGTAGAAGTTTGGAATGTGTATACATATCCTTAATAGATACTTCATGTAATGGTCTTTTTTCATTTCATAGGAGAATGATTTTTTGCATAGGTTTTATGGAGCAAGGAAAAGGAATGTGCAATGGCAAATTTTATTCATTCTCTTCAGGAATTTGTATGGGGACGGGGAATGCTGGTATTTTTTCTGGGAGCAGGTATCTGGTTTACCATACGGTCAGGATTTTTTCAGATTACAAAAATACATATATGGACAGCAAATACCATTGGTGCATTAAAAAAAGGAAAGAAAACAAAAAATGCGAAAGAAACTGCTTCTGTAACGCAATTTCAATCTTTTTGCACAGCGCTGGCAGCTACTTTGGGCACAGGGAATATAACAGGCGTTGCCACTGCATTGATGTTTGGAGGACCGGGAGCTATCTTCTGGATGTGGGTATCTGCCTTTTTCGGAATGATGACAACCTATGCGGAAAATTTTTTGGGAATAAAATATCGTTATAAAGATGAGAAAGGACAGTGGAAGGGCGGCGCCATGGTTTATATGGAAAGGGGACTTGGGTGTAAGCCTTTGGCTGTTGCTTTTGCTGTCTGCTGTTTAGGCGCATCCTTTGGCATGGGGAATATGGTGCAGGGAAATTCTATGGCAGTGGGGCTTGAAAAGGCTTTTCATGTACCTGCATTTCTGTCAGGAAGTCTTTGCATGATTGTAGTGGCAGTGGTTTTAACAGGAGGAATGAAGCGAATTGCAATCTTTACGGAAAGGCTTGTACCTGTTATGGCTGCCATTTATTTGGCAGGCGCTATGCTTGTTCTATTCTTTTACAGAGACAGAATTGCAGGAGCATTTGCTTTGATTTTCCAAGAAGCCTTTCGCTCTTCGGCAGCAGTGGGAGGGGTGGCAGGATACAGTATGAAACAGGCGGTGCGTATGGGAATTGCAAGGGGGATTTTTTCTAATGAGGCGGGGCTTGGGTCTTCTGTTATGGCTCATGCCCAGTCTGATGTGGAGGACCCGAAAATTCAAGGAATGTGGGGGATTTTAGAAGTATTTATTGATACAGTTCTGGTCTGTACGATTACAGCTCTTGTAATATTGGTGAGTCAAGTGCCATATTGGCAGGCTGGAGATATAGATGGAACAACGCTTACGGGAATGGCGTTTGCATCTGTTATTCCTTGGGGAAAGGAGTTTTTGGCAGGGGCAACCGCATTGTTTGCTTTTGCCACAATGATTGGCTGGTTTTATTTTGGTGCACAGACAGCAGATTATCTGGCAGGAGAAAAGGGTGTAAAGGTATATCGTTTTTGCTATATTTTGATTACACTGCCGGGATGTATGATTGCTCCGACTATGATTTGGGAATTGTCCGATGCCTTAAACGGAATGATGGCAGTTCCTAATCTGTTAGCACTTTTTTTCTTAGGAAAAGAGGTTGCATATGTGGGCAAAAAATAGTGATTAGGATAATTGTATAAAAAATGAAAAATATCATACAAAAGTAGGGTAAAGTGCATAAAAAATACTTTAAATTCTATAATTTATTGTTGATTTGATAAGGTACTCGTGATAAACTAAAAAGAAGACGAAACATTTTTACTAGAATGGTATTCAACCTTAGAAATGGATACAGTGATACCGGAGGAGAAGAAATTGAAATATAAGGAAATAAAGAAAATACTTGCGCTTACTATGGCGCTTAGCTTAGCAGCACCGGCAAATGTTTTTGCAGCAGATATACAGACTCAGGCGGATGGCAATCAGGTCGTGGAAGAACCGGAGACACCTCAGCAGCCGGAAACACCACAAGAGCCTGAACAGCCGGAAGCGCCGTTACAGGAAACACCTGAGCAGTACGAGCAGAGAACAGGCTATCAGCTGCCGGAAGGACATCATTATGTATTGGATGCAAATGGCTATGTAACATTTAACGAAGACGGCAGTATAAAAATAGAAGCCAATCAGCCGGAAGCACCGTTACAGGAGACACCCCAGCAGTACGAGCAGAGAACAGGCTATCAGCTGCCGGAAGGATATCATTATGTATTGGATGCAAATGGTTATGTGACATTTAACGAAGATGGTTCACCGAAAATAGAAGCCGATACAGTGGATGAAACGCCGTCACAGGAGACACCTGAGCAGTATGAGGAAAGAACAGGCTATCAGCTGCCGGAGGGTTATCATTATGTGTTGGATGAAAATGGCTATGTTATTCTTTTAGATAATGGTTCACCCAAAATTGAAGCGGATGATCCGGAAGCGCCATCTAGCAATCAGGAATTAGTACAGCAGCAGGAAATTATAGAAGTTCCTACGATTGTAGAAGATTTTCGTTTCTGGACAGTAGCCAGAAAATACGCATTTTCTAATGAAAAAATAAATATTTATGAAGAGATGACAGAGGAAGCCCGCAGTGTAGGAACACTTGCTAAAAAAGGTGTATGTTACATATTGAAGGAAGAGGAAGACGGATGGCTTTATGTTGAGTCCGGAGCTGTCAGAGGCTTTGTAAAAGCAGAGGATGTTGTTACAGGAGAGGAAGCTCAGAAAATTCTGGAAAGATATCAGAAGGAAGCAAGATCCTTAGCAGCAAGATTTAATGAAGAATATAAAGGAATTGAAGGCGTTGCACCCACAGCAAAAGAAACAGTTCCATACAGAGAAAATAAAGCATTTTTGTATCTGAGAGCTACGGTAAATCAGACAGTTGTAGATAAGGAGTATGCCCTTACAACAGCCAGTCTTTTAAACATAAGAGAGGATAAGAATACAGAGTCCCGTATTATTGGAACGCTGGAAGAAAACAGCCTGTGCTATGTTCTGGAAGATGCAGAGGAGGATTGGGTCTACATAGAGTCCGGAGATGTCAGAGGCTTTGTGGCAAAAGAATATCTGAACATGGAAGAAACGGTTCAGGAAGAAGTAACAGAAAAGGGTGAAGATACTTATACGCTTGCAAAAGAAGAAATTGCGCCGGAAGAGAATGAAGCTTGTTATTATACACTCACTTCTGTAAGATCAGGAGTCCCGGGAGGACAGCTTAGAAGCTCTGTGGTAGAATTTGCTTCTCAGTTTATCGGAAATCCTTATGTTTGGGGAGGTACCAGCTTAACAGAAGGTGCGGACTGCTCCGGTTTTGTACAGAGTATTTTCAAAGAATACGGATATGAGCTGCCTCGTGTTGCGGCAGATCAGGCACAGTACGGAACCAAAATTCCGGTAGAAGATGCACAGCCGGGAGATTTGATTTTCTATGCAAAGAATGGTTATGTATATCACGTTGTTATCTATGCAGGAGACGGTAAGACCGTAGAAGCTATGGGTAAGGATTATGGTATCGTGCAGGGTAACTTAAATACGAAAAACGCAGTATGGGCAGTACGTGTATTAGAGGATGAGACAGTTTCCTACGGCGGCGGTGATATAGCAGAGGTAAATGCTACATCTGATATGTACGGTGAAAAACTGGGTAACTTTAAGCTGACTTATTATTGCTCCTGTGAGCTTTGCTGTGATGTGGAAACAGGTATTACAGCAACAGGTACACCGGTAGTAGAAGGAAGAACCATTGCAGTAGACCCGAAAGTTATTCCTTACGGAACACAGGTAATTATTAACGGACATGTATTTACAGCAGAAGACTGTGGCGGTGCAATTAAAGGAAACCGCATTGATATCTATGTAAACGACCATGACAGAGCCAATGCTTTGGGTGTAAATCATGCGGATGTTTATTTGGTAAAATAAGAAATAGAGATATAAGGTGTTGCATTTATGTAACACCTTTTGTCTGTTTAAAAGGAGAGCAGATATGAATTATCGTTTGGATATTCAATATGACGGAAGCCGATACGGAGGCTGGCAGCGTCAGAAGGATACGGACAATACCATACAGGGAAAAATCGAAGATGTTTTAACAAAAATGCTGGGAACAGAGGTACAAATTCAGGGAGCAGGAAGAACTGATGCAGGGGTACATGCCAAAGGTCAGGTGGCGAATTTCCATGCGGACTGTGAAAAGAGCTGCGAAGAAATTTGTCAATATTTAAATGAGTATCTGCCGGAGGACATCGAGATTTCTAAGGTAAGCGAGGCGGAGGAGCGGTTTCACAGCCGCTTAAACGCAAAGGAGAAGGTGTATCAATATCGGATTGTATCCGGTATTCATAAAAATGTTTTTGAAAGAAAATACCAATGCCCTCTTCATGAAACGCTGGATGTAAACGCCATGCAGGAAGCGGCCAAATATTTAGAGGGCACTCACGATTTTAAAAGCTTTTGTTCTAATAAGAAAATGAAAAAATCCTCTGTAAGAACGATTTACAGTATTGAGATTGTGGATTTGACACAGGAAATTGTCATTACTTATACAGGAAACGGTTTTTTGTATAATATGGTTCGGATTTTAACGGGCACATTAATTGAAGTAGGCAGGGGACGAAGAAAGCCGGAGGAGATGAAAGGGATTTTAGAAGGCTGTGACAGAAAAGAAGCAGGATTTACAGCTCCGGCAAGAGGACTGACCCTTTTAGAAGTACGTTATTAAAGAGGAGAGAAGTTATGCAGCAGACAATGGAACAGGAAATAAAGAAGCAGATGGAAATGTTATACCCTAATTCACCGGACCATTTGTATAATAAAATGCAGGTGGAATTTTATTCCTGCAATTATGAGAAAAAGAGCCTTACCTTTCGATTTCCCATACAGAGATGGGAATTAAATCATATGTCCACCATACACGGCGGTATCATTGCAGCGGCTATTGATACCACCTGCGGAGCGATTGTAAGAAACGTAAGTGGAAGCAAGAGTATTCCCACCATTAACTTAAATATCAATTATTTAAGTCCGGGGCTTCCCGGTGACGCACTGCTTGTCACTGCAACCGCAGACAGGGCAGGAAGAAAGGTATGTAATGTTCATGCAGTGTGCAGGTCAGAGAAAAACGACAAAATCATTGCTACTGCAACGGCAAACTTTATGATTTTAGACTGAAATCAGAAAAAAATATAAGCAAAGCCTTTGAAAAACAGTAATTTTATGGTAGTATATTTTTTAAAGCTATTATTTAGACAAAAAATTGGTTTAAGCCAAAGAAAATTACCATAGACGGAGGAGAAAAAAGTGGAAAAAGAAACAGCAAAAGAAACCGTTTCTAAAAACTTTATTGAGCAGATTATTGAAAAAGATTTGGCAGAAGGAAAGTACGATGAAATTTGTACCAGATTTCCACCTGAGCCAAACGGATATCTGCATATTGGTCATGCAAAATCAATTTTATTAAACTATGGTTTGGCACAGAAATACCATGGAAAATTTAACATGCGTTTTGACGATACAAATCCTACAAAGGAAAAAGTAGAATTTGTAGAGTCTATTAAGAAAGATATTCAGTGGTTGGGCGCTGATTGGGAAGACCGTTTATATTTCGCATCTAATTATTTTGAACAGATGTATGAAGCAGCGGTGAAGCTGATTAAAAAAGGAAAAGCTTTTGTCTGTGATTTAACAGCAGAAGAAATCAGAGAATACAGAGGAACCTTAACAGAGCCGGGAAAAGAGAGTCCTTACAGAAACAGAAGTGTAGAGGAAAATCTGGAATTATTTGAAAAAATGAAAAACGGTGAGTTTAAAGACGGAAGTAAGGTTCTGAGAGCAAAAATTGATATGGCTTCACCAAATATCAATATGCGTGACCCTGTTATCTATCGTGTGGCACATATGACACACCACAATACAGGTGATAAATGGTGTATTTATCCGATGTATGACTTTGCACATCCTATTGAAGACGCTATTGAAGGTGTTACCCATTCTATCTGTACACTGGAATTTGAGGATCACAGACCGTTATATGACTGGGTTGTTCAGGAATTGGAGTATGCACATCCTCCAAAACAGATTGAATTTGCAAAATTATATCTGACAAATGTAGTTACAGGAAAGAGATATATTAAAAAGCTGGTAGAGGATGGAATTGTGGACGGATGGGATGATCCTCGTCTGGTATCTATTGCAGCTTTAAGAAGACGTGGTTTTACACCGGAGTCTATTCAGAAATTTGTTGAGCTGTGCGGCGTTTCCAAAGCAAACAGTTCCGTAGATTATGCAATGCTGGAGTATTGCATCAGAGAAGATTTGAAGATGAAAGCGCCTCGTATGATGGCTGTGTTAGATCCTGTGAAATTAGTAATTGACAATTATCCGGAAGGAGAAGTGGAATATCTGGAAGTTCCAAATAACATGGAAAATCCGGAGCTGGGAACAAGACAGGTTCCATTCGGCAGAGAGCTGTACATTGAAAGAGAAGACTTTATGGAAGTGCCGATTAAGAAATACAAACGTCTGTATCCTGAAAATGAAGTACGTCTTATGAATGCTTATTTTGTTACCTGCACAGGATGTGAAAAGGACGAAGAAGGCAATGTAACAGTTATCCATTGTACGTATGACCCTGCTTCCAAAGGCGGTAATTCACCGGATGGAAGAAAGGTAAAAGGAACTATTCACTGGGTATGTGCAGAAACAGCAGTGAAAGCAGAATGCCGTCTGTACGAAAATATTGTAGATGAAGAAAAAGGCGTATACAACAAAGAAGACGGAAGTCTCAATTTAAATCCAAATTCACTGACAGTTGTAAAAGACTGTCTTGTAGAACCGGAATTGGGAAAAGCAGAAGCTTATGACAGATTTCAGTTTGTAAGAAACGGATTTTTCTGTGCGGATTGCCATGACAGTAAGCCGGGAGTACCGGTATTTAATCGTATTGTATCATTAAAGAGTTCTTTTAAATTAAAATAAAATGAATGAATTGATAATTTTTATAGATAAGGAGTCGAAAGTTCCTATCTATCAGCAAATTTATGAATTTATAAAAAAAGAAATAGAGAAAGAACAATTAAAACCGGGAGACAAGCTGCCCTCATCCAGGGCGCTTTCCCGGTATCTTTCTATCAGCAGAAGTACCGCAGAGCTTGCTTATGATCAGCTTGCTTCAGAAGGATACATTGAAGCTATGCCATGTAAAGGATATTATGTCTCTCAACTGGAAGGCGTTTATTTTTCAGATAGTCGTTTATCAAAATGTCAGGAAGAAAAGCCAATTGTTCAAGAGAGAGTAAAGAAATATTTCCATGATTTTGCTTTAAATGAAATTGCCAGAGGAAGTTTTCCTTATAATGTGTGGCAAAAGTTGTCAAAACAGGTACTGGCAGAGGCCGATGAGGAATTTTTTCAGCTTGGAAATCCCTGTGGGGAGGATGGAATTAGGCAGGCTGTAGCTGAATATCTGTATCGCTCCAGAGGAGTAAAATGCAAAAGAGAGCAGATTATTATCGGGGCAGGAAATGATTATCTTTTAATGCTTTTAGGGACAATTCTGGGAGCTGGACAGACAGTTGCAATGGAAGTGGCTACCTATATCAGCGCATATTATGATTTTCGTCATATAGGTTATGACATAGAGCAAATTAAGCAGGATGAACAGGGACTTGATATCAGTGATTTAGAAGGAAAAAGTGCAAACATTGTATATGTTATGCCTTCTCATCAATTTCCTATGGGAATGATTATGCCTTTAAAACGCCGTATGGCTCTTCTAAATTGGGCAGAAAAGTCACAAGAGCGTTATATTATCGAAGATGACTATGACAGTGAATTTCGTTATAAAGGGCAGCCTATTCCAAGCTTGCAGGGCTTTGACAGAAATGGCAGTGTAATTTATATGGGGACTTTTTCAAAATCCTTAGCGCCCTCTGTTCGTGTCAGCTATATGGTTTTGCCGGAAAAGCTTATGCAGAGATATTTGAATGAAAAATATCTTTTCTCTGTGACGGTTTCAAAAGCAGACCAGAAAATATTGGAGCTTTTTTTAAGAGAAGGATATTATGAAAAACATCTGAACCGTATGCGAAAAATTTATAAAAGCAAGCATGATTTAATGGTAAAGCATTTAAAAGAAATGCAGGAAATTTGCGTGTTTCACGGAGAAAATGCGGGTGTTCATTTTGTTCTGGAGTTTGTGAACGGATTGACAGAAAAAATGGCAATAGAGCGAGCCGATAGTGTGGGGATACAGGTTTACGGAGTATCGGAATACTGTATTTCGACAAACAGAAAAAGAGAAAACAAAGTGCTTTTGGGCTATGCAGGGATGGAAGAAAAGAAAATTGAAGAAGCTATGGAGCTTTTGAAAAAAGTATGGTATAAGTGAAAGAAGAATAGGAAAGAGAGCTGCCGTTTTGGTTTATGATTTATTAAAAAACGACAGCTTCTTTTCATTTAGAAAATATATTTTATGCGTTTATTTCTAAAATTTTACCCACTGCCTCATCGTATCGGCAGTATTTTCCGTTTTCAGAAATAAACGGGGAGTAAGTTTTTGTTTTAATATTTTTGATATATACAACTTTTGTAGCAATCATGTAAACGAGAGAAAATTTTTCATTTAAACTGGAAATCCATTTGTACACTTTGCTGTCTTTATCAGAAAGTACAAGCTCATATCCGCCCTCACAAGGTTCTAAAGAAAAATAAATTTTTTCATCCTTTTTTAAAGGAGTAAAGACCTGATTGTAAATATATTCTGAAAAATGTTCTTTTACAAAAGCCTTAAATCCCTTCATAGTATAAGTTTCCAGAGAAACGGCATCTGTGATTTTATCCCCTCGTTCAATGCGGATTTTTAAAACCTTGAGAATATCCACTGCATCGTTAATAAAACTCAAACGGCTGTATTCCATACTTTCCAGTAAAAATGAAATTAACTCTTTTGACAAAATATCGTCATTTTTTGCCTGCTCAAATAAATTGTTATCCATAGTACATTCCTCACTTTATAAATAGTTGAATACCCACTAAAGTGATTGTATTATGAATGGAAGATTTTTACAAGAGATATTTTAAAGTTCGGCGGAAGTGTCTTCCTTTTCTTCTTTCTCTTTTTCGCAGACACAGTCTTTTACCGTATCTTTTATCTTTTCGCTGATATTTTCGGCAGCTTTTTTTGTGTCTTCTACGGTATCTTTTACGTCCTCTTTTATATCTTCAATATCTTCGGTAAGGTCTTCAAAAGCATCCTCAAAGATATCGTCTTCGGAGAATTCTTTTGTAAGCTCATCAGCTTTGTTGACTGCCTGATCTACTGATTTTTCAACAACTTCTTTAAATTTGGAGGCTACGTTTACAGCAGAGGCGGCAGTTTCTTTTAAATTATCCTGAAAGTCTGCGAATTCTTCCTGAAGGTCAGGGTTTTCTTCCTTCTTTTTTGTAAAATAATAAACTGCGGCTCCGGCAGTTGCGCTTAACAGTCCAATACCTAATAATTTTTTACCTAAATTTCCCATAATTAAAATCCTTTCTGAAATCAAAATTCCCTTACTCTACCTATATGTTCTCCATTATAATCCTTTTTCACTCAGGAAGGGAAGTGTTTTTTCATTAATTTTCTATGAAATTTATTTCATAGGAAATTGCGTTTTAAAAGAATGGGGTTGACAAATGCGGAAAAATCAGTATGATAGTAGTTAGTTAATACTAATTGAAATCAGAAACAGAGAAATATATTTTTTGAATATGAGTTAGTTAAAACTAATCAAGAAGGGAAGAACAGTATGAGTATTGTAATTATCGGTGGAAATGAAAGAATGGTAACACGTTATGAAAATTTATGTGAAAGTTATGGATGCAAGGCAAAAGTGTTTGTAAAGGAAAACAGTTCGATTAAGAAGAAAATGGGATGTCCGGATTTGCTGCTATTATTTACAAATACAGTATCGCACAAAATGGTAATGAATGCTTCTCAGGAAGCAAAGAGAAATAATATTCCTATTCGAAGAATTCACAGAGCAAGTACGGCTGCATTACAGTCCGTGCTGGAAGACATTAAGGAGGAGAGATAGATGCTGGAGGAAGTTTTAATCAGACATAGCGCTCCTACCTTGGCCGGTCTAAAAACAGCGAACCTGTTTTGGTATTCATGGGAGTCAAAAGAGGAATTTGAAAATAGCGCAGAGCTTTGGAAAAGAGTTTTAAAAGAAAAAGGATTGAGTCTTACAGTTATCCGTACTACGGAACAAAGAGCGCTTCTGTATGTGGACAGAAGAAAAAAGCTGGAAGATGATTTAAAGAGAGCGAAGACACGAAAAATGTTGGAAGCAGAAGGATACGTTTATAACAATGCTGAGGAAGCTGTAAAAATTTTACAAAACAGATTGCAAATGTATGAAAGGTTTCCTCACGAAATCGGATTATTTTTAGGGTATCCGGAGGAAGATGTACAGGGATTTATAGAAAATCAAGGAAAAAACTGTAAATGCTGCGGATGCTGGAAAGTATACTGCAACGAATGCGATGCACAAAAAATGTTTTGTAAATTTAAAAAGTGTGAAACTGTGTATGAGAGGTTATTTTCAAAAGGAAGACCTGTGGAAAAAATGATTGTGGCGGCATAAAAGTGCCGTCATTTTTTCATTGCAACATTGAAAAAGACAGGATATACTAAGAATTGAGAGAAAATAAATCGGGAATTGCTTTAAAGGAGAAAATCATGAGAAAAATGATACTGGCAAGTGCTTCTCCCAGACGCAGGGAACTTTTAGAGCAGGGAGGAATTCCTTTTACGGTTATCCCCAGTCAGGCGGAGGAGAAAATTACGAAAACACAGCCGGGACTTGCAGTAGAGGAATTGTCCTATTTAAAATGCAGTGATATTTATGAAAAATCAGCCGGAGATGTTGTTGTGATTGGCGCAGATACGGTTGTTGCAAGTGAAGACAAAATCTTGGGCAAGCCAGCCTCAAAAGAAGATGCTGTAAGAATGCTTCAAGGTCTTCAGGGACGGGCACACGAGGTTTATACCGGTGTGACAATTATGGTAAGAGAGGGAGACGAAAACAGAAGGAAGACGTTTCATGAGAAAACGAAGGTTGTTTTTTATCCCATGTCAGAGGATGAAATCAGAAGCTATGTGAATACAGGAGAGCCCATGGATAAAGCGGGGGCTTATGGTATTCAGGGAAAATCCGCTGTTTTTATTAAAGAAATCAGCGGTGATTATAACAATGTGGTAGGGTTGCCGCTGGCAAGACTTTATCAGGAATTAAAAAATATGGGAATAGAAAGCAGGGAATGGTAATCATGTATAAAGTTTGTATATTTGATTTGGACGGAACCATTGCAGATACCGTGGAGTCTATGGCGTATGTAGGAAATCAGGTTTTGCGGGAATTTGGATTGACGGCTCTGCCTGTGGAGAATTATAATTTTTATGCAGGAGACGGAGCTGACGAGCTGGTAAGGAGAATGCTTGCCGCAACGCCGGGAGGGGACAAAGCAGACTATGAGCAGATACGTACCGTATATCGTCAGAGATTTGCCGAAAATCCTTTTTATCATGTGAAGCCCTTTGACGGGATTATAGAGCTTTTAGAAAAATTAAAAGAAGAAAATATTAAAATCGCAGTCTTATCAAATAAGCCTCATGAAGCAGCCGTAGAGGTAGTAAATAAAATTTTCGGAGAAACGATGTTTCATAAAGTGCAGGGACAGACAGAGCGCATCCCCAGAAAGCCGTCACCGGTGGGAGCTCTTGCTATTGCAGAAGCATTTGGCGTAAAACCTGAGGAATGTCTTTACTGTGGAGATACCAATACAGATATGGATACGGGAAAAGCGGCAGGTATGTATACCATCGGCGTAACATGGGGTTTTCGTCCAAGACAGGAACTGGTGGAACATCATGCAGATAAAATTGTAGATACGCCACAGGAAATTTTTGAAACCGCAAAAAAGAAATAGCAGGGAGTGGGAAAGTATGTTAAAGCTGATTGCCAGTGATATAGATGGCACGCTTCTTCAAAATGGGAAAAGAGAGCTGTCTTTACAAGCAGTGGAGCAGATAAAACAGTTAAAAGAAATGGGAATTCTTTTTGCGGCTGCCAGCGGAAGACAGTATGCAGTTTTACGAAACTTATTTGAGCCTGTAAAAGATGACATTGCTTATATTTGTGAAAATGGGGCAATGGTTGTGTATAAAGGAAAAATTTTACATAAAGATGTTTTTGAACGGGCATTAGCAGAAGAAATGGCGCATAGCATACTGAATAGAGAGGATATGGAAATTATTGTTTCCGGAGAAAAATCCTACTATATTCAGCCGAAAAGAAAAGCATTTGCAGATTATATGCTTCAGACAGTAAAAGGCAAGGTTGCAGTGGTAGATGATATTTTCAAAGTAAAAGAAGATATTTTGAAAATATCCATGTACAGGGAAAGCGGACTGGAAGAAATGCTGCCTTATTGGAAAAAGCTTTTCGGAAGTCAGGCAACTGTGGTAACCTCCGGTCACGCATGGCTGGATATGATGCCGATGAGTGCGGATAAGGGAAAAGGAATTCGAGTTTTGCAGAAGTATTTTCTTATTTCTGCAGACGCCTGTGCGGCTTTTGGAGATAACTTAAATGATTTGGAAATGCTCCATGAGGTTACTTATAGCTTTGCCGTGAGCAATGCCAAAGAAGAAGTAAAAGAAACAGCAAAATATGAAACAGAACGGGTAGAAACCGTTTTAGAAAAAATAATTCAACAAGGAGGAAATTGGAATGAATGAATATAGTGAAGAATGTCTGGTAACTTTTTTGAAAAATCAGGAGCAGTTATTTGCAGAGCCGGTAGCGGAGACAGAGGAAGAGGCGGAGGCGTTTTTAGAGGATTGCATGGCAGTTGTGGTAGACTCTTTAGCCGAAGTAAAGGAATATTTTGAAGAAAACGGCATGGATGTAGACGGAATGACCTTGGAAGAGCTGGAGGATGCCAGTGAAGTCTTTCCTCTTCCAAACGGACAGTATTTAATTGTAGAAGGCTAGTGAGGTGACGGCTCATGGAAATAAACTGCATAGCAGAGAGGCAAAAAGCTTTTTTTGAAAAAAACAGGACAAAAGCTTATGAATTTCGCAAGAAAGCTCTTCTTCGCTTAAAACGAACAATTTTATATTATGAAAAAGAAATCGAAGAAGCCCTGTATAAGGACTTGGGAAAATCAGATTTTGAAGCTTATATGACAGAAGTGGGAATGACACTTTCCGAGCTGAACTATGCAGAAAAGCATTTAAAGGGCTGGATGAAGGAAAAACGTGCCTTGACACCATTGGCGCAGTTTCCTGCAAAAAGCTTTGAAGCTGTCGAGCCCTATGGCACAGTGCTGATTATAGCCCCTTGGAATTACCCTTTTATGCTTTGTATGGAGCCTTTAATCGGCGCTGTTGCAGCGGGAAATTGTTGTGTGGTAAAGCCTTCTGCTTATGCACCGCACACCTCGGCAGTGATTAAAAAAATTCTTTCCGCTGTTTTTCCGAAAGAATTTGTGGCAGCTGTGGAAGGCGGCAGAGAAGAGAATACAGCGCTTTTAGAACAGAAATTTGACTATATTTTCTTTACGGGAAGCAAGGCAGTGGGAAAAATTGTTCTGGAAAAGGCTGCCCAAAATCTCACGCCTGTTACTTTAGAGCTGGGTGGAAAAAGTCCCTGTATTGTAGACGAAACAGCAAATTTAAAGCTGGCAGCAAAACGTCTGGTGTTTGGGAAATATTTAAACAGCGGACAGACCTGTGTAGCTCCTGATTACCTTTTGATACAGGAAGCTGTAAAAGAAGAATTTTTAGAATATTTAAAATACTGGATTGATAAAATGTTTTCGGCAGAGCCGATGAAAAATCAGGATTATCCTAAAATCATTAATGAAAAACACTATGAGCGCATTATGAAGCTTATGGAAGGAGAACATATTATAAAGGGCGGCTTTGGGAATAAAGAAAGGCTGTTTATTGCCCCTACTGTTTTAGATGATATTACGGAAAAGTCACCCATTATGCAGGAAGAAATTTTCGGACCGGTGCTGCCTGTGCTTACTTACAGAGATTTAAAGGAGGCAGAGGATTTTATTAAAAAAGGGGAAAAACCTCTTGCATTGTATCTTTTCACAGGAAGAAAGCAGACAGAGAAAAGGGTTTTAAGGGAAGTATCCTTTGGAGGAGGTTGTATTAACGACACCATTATTCATTTGGCAACATCAAGAATGGGATTTGGCGGTGTAGGTGCAAGCGGTATGGGAAGCTATCACGGAAAAAAAAGCTTTGATACCTTTAGTCATACGAAAAGTATTGTGAAAAAATATCAGGGAGTCGATTTACCTATTCGTTATCAGCCGTATACAAATGGGAAAAAGAAATTGCTGCGTTTGTTTTTGAAGTGATCAAGGAGGGATAAGGATGAAAAATACAAGGGTTGAAGCTCCTGCATTTTGGAACAGGCGTTCAGAAGTATTCGATAAGCAGGTTTTATCAGTATATGAAAATGCTTACAGAAAAACTGTGAAACGTTCTGCGACATTTTTAAAGGAGGAGGACAGAGTTTTTGAGATTGGCTGCGGCACCGGCACAGCGACCATTCCTCTTTCAAAATATGTAAAAGAAATCACGGCAACGGATATTTCTAAAGATATGCTCCAAAAAGCCAGAGAAAAAGCAGAAAAATTGTCAAAGAATAATATTACCTTTTCCATGGGAGAATTGACGGAAATGGAAATAGAGCTGGAAAGCTATGATGTGGTGACGGCGTACAATGTGCTGTTGTATATGAAAAATCAGGATGAGGTTTTAAAGAAAATATATGAGATTTTAAAACCTGGCGGTATTTTTCTTTCTGCCACAGACTGTCTGGGAAGAAATATATCCAAAGACTCTGTGAAAAAATTCTGGAAAAGTAAATTACATCTGATGCCTTATGTAGCTTTTGATACACCCATTAGTCTGATGCGGAAAATCCAGAAAAACGGTTTTGAAGTTCTGGAAATTGTCAATCTCCATAAAAATCCGCCGAATATCTTTATTGCAGCAAAGAAAAAATAAGAAGTTTAGAATTATTTAAGAAAGTTTATAAAAGTTTGTTAGCACTCAATATGATTGAGTGCTAATTTTCTCTTGACTTTTATTTCTTTGGGGACTATTATGGTGTTTAGGCAGGGAAACGTTTCCCAATATAAGAATGAAAAAGGAGATGTATTTTATCATGGCTAGCAAGCGTGGTACTTTATCAATTAACAGTGACAATATCCTTCCGATTATTAAAAAATGGATGTATTCCGATCATGACATTTTCTTCCGTGAATTAATTTCAAATGGATGTGATGCCATTACAAAACTGAAAAAACTGGAGGTTATGGGAGAATACACTTTTCCGGAAGACCATAAAAATAAAATTCAGGTCATTGTAAATCCGGAAGAAAAGACTTTGAAATTCATTGATACAGGTCTTGGTATGACCGCAGATGAAGTAGAAGAATACATTACACAGATTGCATTTTCCGGTGCAACACAGTTTTTAGAGAAATATAAAGATAAAACAAATGAAGACCAGATTATCGGACATTTTGGTCTGGGATTTTACTCTGCGTTTATGGTGGCAGATGAAGTGCAGATTGATACTTTATCTTACAAAGAAGGAGCAACTGCGGTTCACTGGTCCAGTGACGGCGGTACAGAGTATGAAATCGGAGACGGAAACAGAACAGAAGTGGGTACAGAGATTACGCTGTTCTTAAATGAAGAGAGCGTAGAATTTGCCAATGAATATCGTGCAAGAGAAATTATTGAAAAATATTGTTCCTTTATGCCGGTAGAAATCTTCCTTTCTAAAGCAAATGCGCCGCAGGAATATGAAACCATTGAAGAGTCTGAGGTAAAAGAAGACGATATTATTGTAGAACATATTCACGAAGATGCAAAAACAGAAGAAAAAGAAAATGAAAACGGCGAAAAAGAGGTTGTAGAAATTTCTCCTGCAAAAGAAATGGTAAAAATCCATAAACGTCCGGTATCTTTAAGCGATACAAATCCGCTGTGGATGAAGCATCCAAATGAATGTACAGAAGAAGAGTACAAAGCATTTTACAGAAAAGTATTTATGGACTATAAAGAGCCATTGTTCTGGATACATCTGAACATGGATTATCCGTTTAATTTAAAAGGCATTTTATACTTCCCAAAAATCAACATGGAATATGAGTCCATTGAAGGTACAATTAAATTATACAATAATCAGGTATTTATTGCAGATAACATCAAAGAAGTTATTCCTGAATTCTTAATGCTGTTAAAGGGTGTCATCGATTGTCCTGATTTACCGCTTAATGTATCCAGAAGCGCTTTGCAGAACGATGGTTTTGTAAAGAAAATTTCTGATTATATCAGCAAAAAAGTGGCAGACAAGCTTTCCGGTATGTGCAAAACTGACAGAGAAAATTATGAAAAATACTGGGATGATATCAACCCGTTTATTAAATTCGGCTGCTTAAAAGATACGAAATTCTCTGAGAGAATGATGGATTATATTCTCTATAAGAATATTGACGGAAAATATCTGACACTGGAAGACTGCATCAAAGAAAATACAGCAGAAACACCGGAAGAGCAGGAAGTTCTTACAGAGGAAAATAAAGAAGAGGTTCTTGAGGAAGCAAAAGAAGAAGCGAAAAAAGAACCTGAAAAAACCAGTATTTACTATGTAACCGATGAAGTACAGCAGAGCCAGTATATCAATATGTTCAGAGAACAAAATCAGGATGCGGTTATTCTGAAGCACAACATTGACTCTCCGTTTATTTCTCATGTAGAACAGGTAAAAGAAAATGTCAAATTCCTTCGTATTGATGCAGATGTAACAGACGCTGTAAAAGAAGAAGGAAAAGACTTAGAGGAAGAAACAAAGACTTTATCTGAAATCTTTAAGAAAGCTTTAAAGAAAGAAAATCTGACAATTAAGGTAGAAAGCCTGAAAAACGATAAAGTATCTTCCATGATGACAATTTCCGAAGAAAACCGTCGTATGCAGGAAATGATGAAAATGTACAATATGTACGGCATGGACCCATCTATGTTCGGCGGACAGGAAACACTGGTATTAAATGCAAATAATAAACTGGTACAGTATGTTCTGGAAAATAAAGAAAATGAAAACGTGGATATTCTGTGCGAACAGTTATATGATTTGGCATTAATCAGCCACAGACAGCTGACACCGGAAGAAATGACAAAATTTGTGACAAGAAGCAATGAAATCATGCTGCTTCTGGCAAAATAAAAGATAATTATATAAAAGAGACTGTTACATTAAATGCTCATTGGGAATATTTAATGTAACAGTCTCTTTTTGTTATTTTTTAATAGAGTCCTTTTTTAAATTGTATCATCATTTCCCTTGTAAGGCTTACGTCATAGTCATCATAAGGAATGTCTTCTCTCTCAAACCACTGGGCAGTGGACAATTCTTCTCGGTCTAAGGTGATGGTATCGTCACCGTCTAAATTACAGAAAAATCCTGACAAAACAGAGCCGGAAAGTCCCCACGGCTGGCTTTTGTAATATTGAATGTTTTTTACCTTCAGTCCAACCTCTTCCATGACTTCTCTTCTTACTGTGTCTTCCAGTGTTTCACCGATTTCCGTAAATCCCGCAATCAAGGCATAACGTGTAGTATTTCTTCCGGCGTATTTTGAAAGTAAGAGCTTGTTTTTATTTCGAATACCTACAATGATGGCAGGAGAAATTTTGGGATATTCTGTGTTATGACAATGGGGGCAGTACATCATGCGTTCTTTTGTATCGTGAAGCAGTTTTTCACCGCATTTACCGCAGAATTTGCGGCTTTCATACCAAGAAAATAAATGAAAGCCTGTAATCAGTGCAAAACACAGCTCTTTTGGCTGCTGGCTGCGAAAGATAACCAAATCTTCAAAAGTAAAATCAGACAAAAGAGAAGGCTGCATTTTTGGAAGCATATAAAAATGATGCTCATCAATGGAAAATAAATAAATGTACGGCTCTGTTTCCCAATTTGGAATGTCACAGAAACGTGGTAGCAAAAAGCTGTCCTTTGTTTTTTTCACTAAAACGTTTTTTTCCTTATAACATAAAATAAAGTCCTGTTCTTTTGGCGGAACAGGTATGTATTCGTTGTGATAACAATGTGTTCCGATATCCTGTATCATAAGTCAGTCTCCTAATTCTATAAAATTTCGTAGGGGATTTGCTGCTGCCTGAAAAACTTTTGAACCAGCTCATCCCATACATGATCTAAGGTTTTATCAAGAGTAAAGGTTTTTACAGAAGTTCCGGTAGTACAGGTTAAATGTGTTCCGTCGTATTGGAAATTTACGAAAAGACCGAAAATATCATCAATAGAGAGAGGAACACGGTTTCCCAGTAAAAGTTTTTCTGTATTTTTTTTTGAGAGCATGAATACAATTTTAAAGTGAAGAGGTGTTTTTTTTCCTTTCATGATGGAAAAACAAAAGGGCTTGATGTCTTTCCAAAGTGTGTATTCACGACCTTCTGCCTGCAACAGTTCTGCTTCCTGTGTATCGAAAAAATCAGGATGGAGAAGTCCGTCTAAGGTATAAGTAATGGAGGTAGTGACAGTCGCTTCTGACAGCCAGAAAGCATCAAAATCAGTACCAATCAATAATTTTGACATAAAGCTTTTTATATCCTGCACCTGTAATGCAATCATAAAAAATTCCTCATTTCTATAAAAATTTTCCGTATGGAAGAAAGGATAAGAACAGTATAAACGAAAATGAAAAAAAATCCCAGTGTTTTAGGAAAAAACCTTTTCAAATAAGTAGTTTTGTGGTAGTATAAGAAATGGTATTAAAAACTACATAAAGAGGTTATGAAAAATGAAATATAAAATTGTAATAGATAGCTGCGGCGAATTATTAGACAGATGGAAAACAGATGAAAAATTTGAAAGTATTCCTTTGACATTGACCGTTGGGGGCGAAGATATTGTAGATGACGAAAGCTTTAATCAGGCAGAGTTTTTAGAGAAAGTGGCACAGTGTCCGGAATGTCCCAAATCCTCCTGCCCTTCACCGGAAAGATATCGTCAGGCATTTGACTGTGATGCGGAGCATGTGTATGCAGTAACACTCTCATCTAATTTGAGCGGTTCTTATAACAGTGCGGTTTTAGGAAAAAATCTTCTTTCAGAAGATAAACCGGAGCAGAAGGTACATGTTTTTAATTCCTGTTCTGCTTCCGCAGGTCAGACCTTAATCGCCATGAAAATCGAAGAATGTGAAGAAGCAGGAATGGACTTTGAGCAGGTAATAAAAACCGTTGAAGAGTATATTCAGTCACAGAATATTTATTTTGTATTGGAAAATTTGGAAACACTGAGAAAGAACGGAAGACTGAGCAATATGAAAGCTTTTGTGGCAAGCGCTTTAAAGATTAAACCGGTTATGAACGGCACACCGGAGGGGACTATTGCACAGCTGGATCAGGCGAGGGGAATTAACAAGGCTCTTGTAAAAATGGTGGATTATGTTGTGGAAAATGCTAAGGACAGTGCAGAGAAAGTTTTGGCAATTACCCACTGCAACTGTGCTTCTCGTGCAGAAATCGTAAAAGAAGAGATTTTAAAGCGAATTGAAGTCAAGGATGTCGTTGTTTTAGACACTGCGGGAGTCAGCAGTATGTATGCAAATGACGGAGGAATTATTGTGTCCATTTAAGTGCCAAATCTATTGACAAAAAAATTAAAATCAGCTATATTAAGAAGGCTATGGGATACAAAGTTCGACAGAGGTTCCATGCAAATATTTTTTGCCCACCTTCGGGTTAAGGCCATACGGACAGCCGGGGCAACTGCCGATTGGCAACGCTTGTTGCCTTATTGATTGAGTTAAAAGCTCAAATTTTATAAGTTGGTAACTTTACAACCAGTGCACAAAAGGTGCACATCAACTTGTGAAACGGTCAATAAGAGTAGTAAAAGTAAGATATTTGCTATATAGACTCTAAAACTTTCGTCATTCCGAACCCTTAGAGAAAAGAAAATGGGACGAAATGAATATCGTTGGATATTTTGCGAAATACAGCCACAGGTGATGTGTAGAAATACAGCACCTGTGGCGTTTTTATTGTTTCATGGGAATGGCGTTCTATGAAACAATAAAAATGCTTCGGGAGAAGAGCACTGCTGAAAGGAAATGGAATTATGAGTGAAAAACTGAAGCTGTATGGTTTTAATAATTTAACAAAATCCCTGAGCTTTAATATTTTTGATATATGCTATGCGGAAACGCAAAAAGACCAGAAAGAATATATTGAATACATTGACGATATGTATAATTCCGATAGACTGATTACCATTTTGACAAATTTAACACAGATGATAGGTGCACAGATATTGAATATTTCCCAGCAGGATTATGAGCCGCAGGGAGCATCTGTGACTATCTTGATTGCGGAAAAGACTATGGTTCCTATGGGAAAAACTCATGTGGCGCATTTAGATAAAAGCCATGTGACAGTACATACATATCCGGAGTATCATCCGGAAACCTGTGTGGCAACCTTTCGGGTGGATATTGATGTGTCTACCTGCGGAGAGATTACACCGCTTTCCACTCTGGATTACCTTATCGGAGCTTTTGACTCGGACGTAATTACCATGGATTATCGGGTAAGAGGCTTTACAAGAAGCTTAAAGGGAAAGAAGCTCTTTATGGACCATGAAATTCATTCTATTCAGGAATATATTGATAAAGAAACTTTAAAAGAATATAACGCTGTGGATATCAACGTACCGGAAGCGAATTTATTCCATACGAAAATGGTGCGGGAAAAAATTTGTTTAGATGATTATTTATTTAATACAAATATAGAGGAACTTTCAAAAGAAAAGAAACAGGATATAGAAAATCGTTTAAAGAAAGAAATGACAGAAATTTTTATCGGAAAAACAGTCTGATAAAAGGAGGCAGAAATGGAAAAGTTATCGCAGGAAAGTGCCCCGATTTATGAGGCTTTAGAAAAATTCAGAAAGATGAGAGTCGTGCCCTTTGATGTGCCGGGACATAAAAGAGGAAGGGGAAATCCGGAGCTGGAGCGTCTTTTGGGAGATCGCTGCATGAATTTAGATGTAAACTCTATGAAACCTCTTGACAATCTTTGTCATCCGGTCTCCGTTATCCGTCAGGCAGAGGAGCTGGCAGCAGAGGCTTTTCATGCGGCCCACGCTTTTTTGATGGTAGGGGGGACAACTTCTTCGGTGCAGAGCATGATTTTATCGGTTGCAAAAAGAGGAGAGAAAATTATTCTTCCGAGGAATGTGCACCGAAGCGTGCTTACGGCAATGGTACTGTGCGGAGCAGTGCCTGTGTATGTAAATCCACAGTGCAGCAATCGTCTTGGAATTCCTCTTGGAATGTCTGTGGCGGATGTGGAAAGGGTAATTCGGGAAAATCCCGATGCAAAGGCAGTTTTAGTAAACAATCCTACCTACTACGGCGTTTGCTCTGATATTCAGTCCATTGTAAAGCTGGCACATGATAACGGAATGTATTGTCTGGCGGATGAGGCGCACGGAACGCATTTTTATTTTTCAGACAAGCTTCCTGTTTCCGCTATGGATGCAGGAGCAGATATGGCAGCAGTTTCCATGCACAAATCGGGAGGAAGTCTGACACAGAGCTCTCTGCTTTTAATCGGACCGAATATGCCGGAAGGACATGTAAGACAGATTATCAATCTGACGCAGACGACCAGCGGTTCTTATCTTTTGATGTCCAGTCTGGATATTTCCAGAAGAAATCTGGCATTGAGAGGCAGAGAAACCTTTGAAAAGGTCATTGAGCTGGCAGAATATGCCAGAAAAGAGATTAACGAAATTCCGGGCTTTTACGCATTTTCCAAGGAAATCATAAACAAGGACAGTGTGTATGATTTTGATGTGACAAAGCTTTCTATTCATACCTTGGAAACAGGACTTGCGGGAATTGAAGTCTATGATTTGCTGCGGGATGAATATGACATTCAGATTGAATTCGGAGATTTTGGAAATATTTTGGCATATTTGTCTATCGGAGACAGAAAACGTGATATTGAGCGATTGGTGTCTTCTCTTTCTGAGGTTGCAAGGCGGTTTGGCAAGAAAAAGGTGGATTTAATTGAGCAGGAATATATTCCGCCTCAGGTGGCAGTATCTCCTCAGGAAGCTTTTTACGCAGAAAAGGAGTCCAAAACACTGCGAGACGCAATCGGCTTTATTTGCAGTGAGTTTGTTATGTGTTATCCGCCGGGAATTCCTATTTTAGCGCCAGGAGAAAGAGTGACAAAAGAGATTATAGAGCATATTGAGTATGCAAAGGAAAAGGGCTGTACCATTACAGGCCCTGAGGATGCAGAAATCAATTATTTGAATGTGCTGAAAGGAGTTTAATATGGATTTATGGTTTTCAGAGAAACAGACAAATAATGTGAAATTTTCTATCCGTGTGGATAAACAGTTATACAGCGGGCAGAGTGAGTTCCAGAGAATTGATGTCTTTGAGTCACCGGAATTCGGAAAATTTCTTACATTAGACGGATATATGATGTTTACAGAAAAGGATGAATTTATCTACCATGAAATGATTACCCATATTCCTATGGCAGTACATCCTCATGTGGAAAATATACTGGTTATCGGCGCAGGAGACGGCGGCGTGGTAAGAGAGCTTACCAGATATGAGGAAATCAAACGAATTGATTTGGTGGAAATTGATGAAATGGTGGTAGAGGTGTGCAAAGAATATTTTCCTCACACAGCCTGTGGACTGGAGGATGAACGTGTGCATATTTTCTACGAAGATGGGCTGAAATTCATCCGCCGCTGCAAAGAGGAATATGATTTGATTATTGTGGACTCCACCGACCCGTTTGGACCGGGAGAAGGACTTTTTACAAGAGAATTTTACGGCAATTGCTATAAAGCTTTAAAGGAAGACGGCATTATGGTAAATCAGCATGAAAGTCCTTTCTACGAGGAAGATGCTCTTGCCTGTCAGCGGGCGCACAGGAATATTACAGAGTCCTTTCCAATCAGCAGAATTTATCAGGCGCATATTCCTACTTATCCTTCCGGACATTGGCTGTTTGGCTTTGCATCTAAGAAGTATCACCCTCTCAGAAATTTGGATGAAAAGCGTTGGAATGAAAGAGGAATAAAAACGCATTATTATACCACTACATTACATAAAGGGGCATTTTATCTGCCTGCATACGTGGAGGAACTGTTAAAAGATGTTGAAAAATAATATAGAAACTTTTTTAGAATGTGATAAGGAATACAACGAGGCGGAAATTGTGCTTTTCGGAGCGCCTTTTGACTCCACAACCTCTTTTAGACCGGGAACACGGTTTGGTAGCAGCGCCGTCCGTCATGAGTCCTACGGTCTGGAAAGTTACAGCCCTTATCAGGATAAGGATTTAAGAGACTGTAAAATTATGGACTCCGGAGATTTAGAGCTTTCTTTTGGAAACACCAAAGCAGCGCTTACAGACATTTATCATCGTACAGCGTTGATTTTAAAAGATAAAAAGCTGCCGTTTATGGTAGGCGGTGAGCATCTGGTGACCTTAGGCGCTTTTCGTGCCGTATGGGAGCAATATCCTGAGGTTTGCATTATTCACTTTGATGCACATGCGGATTTAAGAGAAGAATATTTAGACACAAAGCTTTCCCATGCTTGTGTACTGCGCAGATGCTGGGAAATGACAGGAGACGGTAAAATTTATCAGTTTGGAATTCGCTCCGGAGATAGAGAAGAATTTTACTGGGCAAAGGAGCACGTAAAAATGCAGAAATTCTCCTTTGACGGTCTGGAAGAAGCGCTAGAGGAATTAAAGGGGAAACCTGTTTATTTTACCGTAGATTTAGATGTAATGGATCCTTCCGTATTTCCGGGAACAGGAACACCGGAGCCGGGCGGGGTAAGCTTTGACGAGCTTAGAAAGGCTGCCACATTAGTCTGTGAAAAAGCCAATGTCATAGGCTGCGATGTCAATGAGTTAAGCCCTCATTACGACCAAAGCGGGGCTTCCACAGCCGTAGCAGGAAAAATTATTAGAGAAATGCTTCTGGCTTTAAGCAAGAAGTAAAATATAAAAGAACATGAAAAACAGGAGGAAAAAAACATGGGAAAAGCTTTGATTATCGGATGCGGAGGCGTAGCATCCGTAGCCATTCACAAATGTTGTCAGAACAGCGAGGTATTTGAGGAAATCTGTATTGCCAGCCGTACAGTATCCAAATGTGATGCGTTAAAAGAAAAATTACAGGGAACAACAAAGACAAAAATCACTACTGCACAGGTAAATGCAGACAATGTAGACGAGCTGATTGCACTGATTAATGATGTAAAACCGGATGTAGTTTTAAATCTGGCGCTTCCTTATCAGGATCTTACTATTATGGATGCCTGCCTTGCAACAAAGACACATTATATTGATACAGCCAACTATGAACCGGAAGATACAGCAAAATTCGAATATAGCTGGCAGTGGGCATACAGAGAAAAATTTGAAGAAGCGGGAATTACAGCTCTTTTAGGAAGCGGTTTTGATCCGGGTGTAACAGGTGTGTTCAGCGCTTATGCGTTAAAACATGAATTTGATGAAATTAACTACATTGATATTTTAGACTGCAACGGCGGAGACCACGGTTATCCATTTGCCACAAACTTTAATCCGGAAATCAACATTCGTGAGGTTTCTGCAAAAGGTTCTTACTGGGAAGACGGTCATTGGGTAGAAACAGAGCCTATGGAAATTAAGAGAGAATACAATTTTGAAGGCGTGGGAGAAAAAGATATGTATCTGCTTCACCATGAAGAAATTGAAAGTCTGGCTCTTAACATTCCGGGAATTAAAAGAATTCGTTTCTTTATGACTTTTGGACAGAGCTATCTGACACATTTAAAATGTCTGGAAAATGTTGGAATGACCTCCATTGAACCGATTATGTACGAAGGCAAAGAAATTATTCCGTTACAGTTCTTAAAGGCAGTGCTTCCTGACCCTGCTTCTTTAGGACCTCGTACAAAAGGAAAAACAAATATCGGATGTATTTTCCAAGGGAAAAAGGACGGAAAAGACAAAACTTATTACCTTTACAACATTTGCGACCATGAAGAATGTTATAAAGAGGTTGGTTCTCAGGCAGTTGCTTATACCACAGGTGTGCCTGCTATGATTGGTGCGATGATGGTTATGACAGGTAAATGGAATAAACCGGGTGTTCACAACATTGAAGAGTTTGATCCGGATCCATTTATGGACGCATTAAATAAATGGGGACTTCCATGGAAAGAAACTCATACACCGGTACTGGTGGACTAATGAGCGGGGGAGAGAAAAACGAATTTTCCACACCGTATTTTCTGGTAGATGAGAAACGGCTTTTGCATAATCTGGAAATTTTGAAATCTGTGTCAGAAAAAAGCGGATGCAAAATATTGCTGGCACAGAAGGCATTTTCCATGTTTTATGCTTATCCTCTTATGAGGGAATATCTGGCAGGGACTACGGCAAGCGGACTTTATGAGGCAAAGCTTGGATGTGAAGAATTCGGCAAGGAAACCCATGTCTTTTCTCCTGCATACAGAGAAAAGGAATTTGATGAAATTTTAAAATACGCAGATGATGTGGTATTTAATTCTCCCACACAGTTTAAAAAATTTGCCAAAAAGGCAAAAGCAGCAGGGAAATCCGTAGGACTTCGCATTAATCCTCAGTGTTCCACACAGGAAGGTCATGCAATTTATGATCCCTGCGCTGATTTTTCACGTTTGGGAACTACCTTGGAAAACTTTGAGGAAGAACTGCTTCCTGATTTAGACGGGTTGCATTTCCATACCCTTTGTGAGCAGGGGGCGGATGCTTTGGAAATTACTTTAAAGGCAGTGGAAGAAAAATTCGGCAAGTACCTGCATCAGATGAAATGGCTGAATTTAGGCGGCGGACATCACATTACAAAAGCAAATTATGACGTAGATGCTTTAATCAGAATGGTACGCCGTTTAAAAGAAACTTACGATGTAGAAGTCTATTTAGAGCCGGGAGAAGCAGTGGTGCTTAATGCAGGATTTCTGGTTTCACAGGTTTTAGAGGTGGTACACAATGGAATGGATATTGCCATTTTAGACACTTCCGCAGCTTGTCACATGCCGGACGTTCTGGAGATGCCCTATCGCCCTCCTGTAAAGGACAGCGGTTTAGCAGGGGAAAAAGCTTGTACAGTAAGGCTTGCAGGTCCTACCTGTCTTGCAGGGGATGTTATGGGCGATTATTCCTTTGATGCTCCTTTAAAAGAAGGGGATTTGGTAGTCTTTGAGGATATGGCTCTTTACACCATGGTGAAGACGAATACCTTTAACGGAATGCCTTTGCCGGATATTGTCTGGAGAGACAGGAACGGGGAAATGAAACTGGTGAAAAGTTTTGGATATGAGGATTTTAAAGGAAGATTGTCATAAGAGAAAAGATATTGGGTTGAGGAAATTTTACAGAGAAGGAAAGGATAAATGAGAGAATTAAGAAAGCAATTAGATGAGCTTTTGAAACAATCGGGTGGAAATAAAAACGTTATAGAAATGATTAAGAAAGAGAAAGCCATATTTCCTTTTAGTACAGAAGGAAGAATATTTGCGTATTTGCTGGCTACACAAACAATAACGTATGAAAAATATGTGGAATTGCAGGATGCGTATGCTAAGAGAAATCAATATTTGGATTTGTTTGAGATGGCTCCACGTACTTTTGGAGAAACATGGGGAGAGAAACATATTCTTAGTTTATTTCCAGAATTTGTAAAGGCAACAAAAGAAAATATGACTTCTATATATCCCGATTTTGACGGAGAATTTGATTTATGGCTTGATGGGATAAGGGTAGAGGTAAAAGCTTGCAGAGCTAATAGTACAAAGACAAGTGGCAGTCTTGCCAGCAGAGCATATTTACATACAGAAGCTACAACGAATTCGTTTAAATATCATTACCAGCAGTTAAAACCTTCTTGCTGTGACATATTTATTTGGATTGGTGTTTGCCGAGACGACTTATTATATTGGGTACTTACAAGTGATGAATTACAGAAGACCGGAAAACTAAGTCCTCAACATAGAAATGAAAATACAGGCGTTGATGGAGCGCAGATATTTGAAGGACAAGTTTTTATGACAGAAGAAGAACTTTCCCCTTTCTTGGTTAATGAGAGAGATGTCCTCAATGAAGTAAAGAGAAAAGGAAAATAACGAATAAGAGCCGTGTTTTTTATAAACATTGGCTCTTATTTGCATTATAGTAAAAATTTATTTTCTCCGTCTACGGCTTTTTTTATAATCTCTATTTCTGAGGGATTAAGATTGAAAATCTCCGCAATTAGTGCATCTAGTTCATTATAAACGTGGATGGTTTCCTCTGAACTGAGTCCGGCAATCAGTTTATCAGTAATGGCAATGATTTTATCTTGTGCTGCTTCATCTATGAAAGGAATAGGGATGTTTTCAATATGAGAGCGTAAAATTTTTACTGAATTGAATTCTTTTTTATAAATGAACTGTGCAATTCTTGAGTTTAGTATTGCTAATACATATTTTATTTTAATTCCCGGTATTTTAGGTATGACGATGTTACAGCTATTTAAGGAAAGTGTTTGTTTATCATCGTAGGCAAAAACAAATTGATTGCTTATAAAACGGTACAGAAGTTTTTCTTGTGCACGGTATATTTCTGTGGGTGCAACTTGCTGGAAGTTTTCAGGCTCAAAGGTAATGTAATTTGTTGTAGTGTTGATATGATATTTAAGAATATCAGCGCCCTTTAATACCATTTCATTTTCACTGGTTTTTACATTAGAAATATATTTTTTGTTATTGCCGGTTACAATGCCTAAAGCAAAGTCAGCGTTTCCCAATAGGAAAGAAGCATTTTTGATAGTTTTGATTTTATTAAGTACCTGATATTCCGCATCTGTTGTTGTAAAACTAAAATATTTGGATGTAACTTTACGTTCTAGGTTTATGGTAAAGGCATCAGAGCCTGTATTTACATTCATGCCTAGGGTGGATAGAGGGGAACGTGTACATTGCAAATCAAGAAGGATACAAGGACACTGAACTCCGTCAAAAGCATTTCCTAAGAAATCGATATTTTTTATGGAACAGTTTTTTAGTATGATTTCTCTGATATTAGTGTGGGCTTTTACATTCAGTATGGCTTCAGGAAGAATAAATGCTAAATGTCCGTTATCTGAAAGATGATTAAGGGATTGCTCAATAAAAATATCGTATGACTCTATATTTTTACCGGAAGTAGCTTTAAATAATTTTCTTAATTTATTTTTTTCGCTTACGGAGAATTCAAATCCCCAAGGCGGATTACCAATAATGTAACGGAAACCTGTATTTGTATATTCAGTTAGATAATTAAACGCAGTAATATGTTCGCAAATAGATGAGACAGGTACGTCATATTTAAGAGCCATATTAAGCCTTGTAATTTTGACACTAACTGTATCTATATCATTGCCAAATACTGAGTCAAATGGAATATGGTCCGGTAATTGTAGAAGAAAGTTTCCTGTTCCGCAACAAGGGTCCAGTATTTTTGGCGTGGCTTGGAAATCAAGCTTACTTATGAGATTTTTGACAACCTTTGTCGGTGTATAATAAGAACCGGTAGCTTTTCTGTTTCCTATATTTTTGCAGGAAATGTAGATTAAACCTAATATGTCCTCAGTAGGCTCATATACATATTCTATGTTAAAAATGGAAGAATGAGTTCTGCAAAAAGATATTGCTGTCTCAGTATCATCAATCAGGTTTCGAATTAATTTATCATATTCGCCGATAGAGAATTGTTCGGTTAAAAATTGTAACAACAAATTTGGGCTTTTCTCCATTTGCAATTCCTGTTTGTATAAGAATAAATGTAAAGCACAATCAGCAACCAATAATTGAATAATTGAGACATCTAAATCAATGTTCCTAGCAGTTATTAAATCTAATAGCTTTTGTAAGGATTGTATATTCTGACATTGTTCTGATACATAAGAATTATATAGGGAATTGCCAGATATGAATTTTTTATTTCTTCTACTTTTTAAGGCTTTATTTTCTCCGGAATGAAGTTCTGCATATAATTGGGCAACATATTTTTTTGAGAAGTAAGGTGTTCTTTTATCGGTACATTCCGGAGTTAATTTTCCAAGCTTTATCCAATTTCTTCCGGTAGCAGTAGAAATAGATAATTCTTCACATAATTCTTTTAATGTTAAATCGTCTTCTGATTTTGGTGCAGAGGATAATCTTTCATCAGAAGGCTTTTTTGCCATAGCAGGAATTAACCAAATACCACTTACCATAGTACATCCATCAATTCTATTTGTTTCGCAAAGCTTTTGTACTCGTCTTTCAGAAAGCTGAAATTTCTGTGCAGCTTCTTTTACTGATATATAATCCATAATAATCTCCTAAATAATTATAATAAATATTATATACGCACTGACGAATAGATGCAATATTAATTATGTGTAAAAAATAACCATACCGAAAAAGTATAAATCCGGTATGGTCAATAATTCTTTTGATATATTATTTATTCACTGCATTTTCTCAGTGCATGAAACAGCAGCAGGAAGGAAATGAGCATAAGAATATGAGAAATTCCTGCAATTCCGGAAATCGCAGCATTTGCACCGGAGGAAAGGGAAGTTCCCAAAACCTGTAAAACACCACGAACCAGCATCATGATAACCATAAAAGGCAGTGCAATGGAATGAAGAATGAGAAATCTGCGAAAAGAACGTTCTTCTTCAAGCTTCAGGTGTCTGGTAAACAATGCAAGGAGCAGAAACAGGAAAGTACCTAAAACCATAAGATGCACATGTACCAGTGATAAGGTGGTTTTTCCGGAAAAGTCTAAAAACTTTGTAAATTCCCGATAAAAAACGCCTCCTGCCATAGCAAACAGGAAATAATAAAATGCAAAATTCAAATATCGTTTCATAATCAATAAGTCCTTTCTTTTGTATTGAACAATGTTCATTCTACATTTTTTTCACTTTTTTGTCAATAAAATCATGGGATAACCAATCTTATTTTTCGGCATACCATAAAAGAAAAAGGTTTTGGAATTAAATTGAAATTCTGTTTAAATAAAGCAACAGTAATCGGAGGAGATAAGCGTCAGGCTTATTTGGCGGAAATTCTGGAAAAAGAGGGCTATGAGGTTGTGACTTATGCGGTGAACTGTGTTCATGGAAGCAAGGCAGCTTCTTTAAAAGAAGCGTTAAAGGATGCTGCTGTCATAGCTGCGCCTGTTCCCTTTTTAAAAGGGGGAGAGATATTTTCGAAAGAGAAAAAAGAAGATTTGTCTTTGGAAAAAATTTTAGAATACGCACCTGAGGGTTGCAAGCTTTTTGCAGGAGGAATTCCCACAAGTTTTTTGAAGAAAGCAGAGGAAAAAGGAATTATTTGCGTGGATTATTTAAAGGACTGCCGCACGGTTATGGAGAATACTGTTGCTGTGGCAGAAGGTACGCTGGCAGAGGCAATGAAAAGAAGTGACAGAAATTTATATAAAAGTTTTTGTATTGTTTTGGGATATGGCAGATGCGGAAGCACCTTGGTTTCTTATTTAAAGAGAATGGGCTGCTATGTGGCTGTTTATGAGAAAGAAGAAGCATTAAAAGCGAGGGCTGCTTTGTTGGCAGATGAAGTCATAGAGAAGGGGAAATTTCCTCTTTATTTAGAACAGGCAGACTATATTTTTAATACAATTCCGGCAATGGTTCTTCCAAAGGCATTGCTGGAGTATGCGCCTAAGAAAGCATTGATTTTAGATTTGGCGTCTGCTCCCGGCGGCGTGGATTTTGGGGCTGCAAAGGAAAAGGGAATACAGGCTGTTTTGCTTCCGGGACTTCCGGGAAGCTATGCGCCGAAATCTTCGGCAGAAATTTTAGGAAAGCTGATAAAAAGGAAAGGAAAAAGGGAATAGTTGTTTGGAGGGAGATATTATGGAATTGAAAGGAAAACAGATTGGAGTGGCGATTACCGGTTCTTTCTGTACCTATAAAAAATTATTTACGGAATTGGAAAATCTGGTTTTGGAAGGTGCAGAGGTACAGACGATTTTTTCAAATTCTGCACAGAAAACAGACAGCCGTTTTGGAAATGCAGAGGATTTCGTAAAACGGGCAGAGGAAATTACAGGAAAGAAAATTATGAAAACCATTGCACAGGCAGAGCCCATCGGACCCAAAAACCTTCTCGACCTTTTGATTATCATGCCTTGCACGGGAAATACCATTGCAAAGCTGGCAAACGGCATTACCGATACGCCGGTGCTCATGGCGGCGAAGGCACATCTGAGAAATGAAAAACCGCTGCTGTTATCCATTTCCACCAATGATGCACTGGGAATGAATATGAAAAATATCGGGCTTTTAATGAATGCAAAAAATATCTATTTTGTACCTTTTGGGCAGGACAACACAGAGAAAAAGCCCAATTCTATGATTGCTCATACCAATCTTTTAATTCCGGCGGCAAAGGCTGCCTTGGAAGGAAAACAATATCAGCCCATTATTCAGTAAAGGAGCAGGGACATGAGAGGATTTTTTGATTTTACATTAGAAACTTCAGAAGATAAGCTTGTTTTTGACGGAGGAATATACAATTTCGAGGAATTAAAAAGAGAATTAACCGGCAGAGGAATTTTCATTGTAAAGGGAGATGTGCCGGAAATATGTTTAAAAGGATACCGAGAATACGGAGAAGACTTCTTTAAAAAAATAAACGGCACATTTGCTCTGGCGCTTTGGGATGGAAAAGAAAGAAAGGCTATACTTTGCAGAGATAAAATAGGAGTAAAACCGCTGTATTATACCCTATTTAAAAATAAGATTTTCTTTGGCTCGACAATTCAAGACGTGCTGGAAAATTCGGGAATAGAGGCTGTTGTAACAACGGAGGGACTGTGTGAAATTTTTGCACTGGGGCCTGCGAAAAGCCGCACTGCCGATATTTTTCAGGGAATTTCAGAGGTGATTCCGGCACAATATGTAGTTTTTCAAGAGGGAAAACTGCAAAAGCGCATATATTGGAAATTAGAAAGCTTTAAGCATAAAGACTCTTTTCCTGAAACTGTGGAAAAAACAGCATGGTTGCTCAAAGATGCTGTAAAACGTCAGATGCAGGCGAATACCCCTGTGAGTACCTTTTTGTCAGGAGGGATAGACAGCAGTCTGGTAACGGCAATCTGTGCAAAGGAACTGAAAAGACAGGGGCAGCAGCTGGATACCTTTTCTTTTGACTTTGAAGGAAACCGGAAATATTTTAAGGCAAATGCGTTTCAGCCCAGTCAGGACAGACCATGGGTAGAAAAAATGGTACAGTATGCAGACACAAAGCATCGATATCTGGAATGTGACAATGATGATTTGGTGGCTTATCTGTATAAAGCCGTGGATGCGGCAGATTTGCCTTGTATGGCAGATGTGGAAGGCTCAATGCTGTACTTTTGCGAACAGACGGCAAAGGAAAGAAAAGTGGTTTTAACAGGGGAAGGGGCAGACGAGATTTTCGGAGGCTATCCTTGGTTTTATAAGGAAGAGAGCTTTGCTATGAGAGCTTTCCCATGGTCTTTTGATATGAAGCCACGTCAGACACTTTTGGCAGATACATGGATAGAGCGTCTTCCTATGGAAGAGTATGCAAGAGAAGCTTATGAAAAAACCATAGAGGATACACCGGCGCTGGAAGGCGAAACAGGCAGAGAAAAAAGGCGAAGAGAGATTTCTTATTTAAATCTGAAATGGTTTATGGCAACACTTTTAGACAGAATGGACAGAACCAGCCGAGCTTGTGGCTTGGATGCAAGAGTGCCATTTGCAGATGAGAGAATTGTGCAGTATTTGTGGAATGTTCCATGGGATATGAAATATAGAAATCATACGGTAAAAGGGCTGCTGCGCTTTGCGGGCGAGGGATTGTTGCCGAAGGACGTTTTATGGAGAAAGAAAAGTCCTTATCCAAAAACCTATAATCCTTTCTATGAAAAGCTGCTGGGAGAAGAATTAAAATGTGTTCTGGCAAGACCGGATGCCCCTGTAAAACAGTTTTTGGATGAAAAGAAGGTAAAGCGGTTTTTAAGCAGTCCTTCCGATTACGGAAAACCATGGTATGGCCAGCTTATGGCAGGACCGCAGATGCTGGCATATATGCTGCAAGTGAATTACTGGCTGGAAAAATATAAAATAAAAATAAAAGAATAATGGTTTTATTAAAAATCTGCAAGGCATGGGAGAGGGGCTTGCCCCTTCTCCTGTTTTTGTGTTATTCTAAAGAGAAAGATAAATTCTACACCCGATTATGAAAGGGGAATATGAAAATATGAAAAAATTAGCAGATTTACTGGAGAAGCTGGAATATCAGTGTCTTCAGGGTACAATGGATAAAGAAATTACAAATATTACATTTGACTCCAGAAAAGCAGAAAAAGGCTGTCTGTTTTTCTGTATAAAAGGTGCGGTTTCAGACGGACACGCTTATGCCAAAGATGTGGCAGAAAAAGGCGCAGCTGTTTTAATTGTGCAGGATAAGGTGGAAGTGCCGGAAGAAGTAACCGTTATTCAGGTGGAAAACAGCCGTTATGCCATGGCATGTATCTCCGCCGCATGGTTCGGACATCCGGCAGAGAAATTAAAGACCATAGGAATTACGGGAACAAAAGGAAAAACAACCACAACCTATCTTGTAAAGTCCATTTTGGAAAATGCCGGTCATAAAACAGGACTTATCGGAACCATTGAAACCATTATCGGCGAGAAGAAAATTCCTTCTGCCAATACCACACCGGAGTCTTATCTGGTTCAGAAATACTTTGCAGAAATGGTAGAGGCAGGCTGCGACAGCGTGGTTATGGAGGTTTCTTCTCAGGGTTTGATGCTTCACAGAACAGCAGGTTTTCAATTTGATATCGGTATTTTTACCAATATTGAGCCGGACCATATCGGACCAAATGAGCACAAGGACTTTGCAGATTATCTTCACTGCAAGGCGCTTCTGTTTAAGCAGTGCAAGGTGGGTATTTTTAATGCAGATGCAGACCATTTAGATGAGATTTTAGAGGGACATACCTGTCAGGTGGAAACCTTCGGATTTTCCGAAAAGGCAGATTTAAGAGCAGAAAACACAAAGCTGGTAACAGGAAAAGGAACACTTGGAATTGCCTATGATGTAAAAGGCTTGATGAATTTTCCTGTGGAAATTGATTTGCCGGGAGCCTTCAGCGTATACAATTCTCTGACCGCCATTGCCGTGTGCAGACATTTCGGCGTAACGCCGGAGAATATTCAAAAAGCGTTAAAGCAGGCAAAGGTAAAAGGCAGAATTGAGATGGTAAAAGTTTCTGATGAATTTACCTTGATGATTGATTACGCACACAATGCCATGAGTCTGGAGAGCCTTTTGACAACGCTAAAAGAGTATAAACCAAATCGTCTGGTATGTTTATTCGGATGTGGAGGCAACCGCTCCAAGCTCCGCCGTTATGAAATGGGAGAAGTGTCCGGTAAACTGGCAGATTTAACCATTATTACTTCGGATAATCCCCGTGATGAAGAACCGCAGGAGATTATTGATGATATTAAAATCGGCATTGGAAAGACAAACGGAAAATATGTGGAAATCATTGACAGAAAAGAGGCCATTGCCTATGCCATTCATCACGGACAGCCGGGCGACATTGTAGTTTTGGCAGGAAAAGGTCACGAGGACTATCAGGAAATCAAGGGCAAAAAATATCCTATGGATGAGCGTGTGCTTATTCAGGAAATCTTAGAAGAAGATAAACAGAATAAATGAGTAAAGTTTATGCAGATATTATCGTAGACATTTCTCAGGAAAAGCTGGATAAAAGTTTTCAGTATGAAATTCCGGAGAATTTGCAAACTCAGGTGGAAATCGGAAAAAAAGTGCTGGTTTCCTTTGGAAACGGAAACAGAAAAATAAGCGGTTATGTCATTGGAATTTCAGATACACCGAAGCTTTCACCGGAGAAAATCAAGCCTGTTTTGGAGGTTGTCACACAGGGGATTGAAATTGAGTCTCATTTGATTGCCCTTGCAGGCTGGATTGCCAAAAACTATGGCTCTACCGTTAATCAGGCATTAAAAACCGTGCTTTTAGTAAAGGAAAAAGCTTCTGCAAAAGAAAAAAAATATATACGGCTTCTGATTTCAAAGGAAGAAGGGCAGACTTATCTGGAAGAATTTACAAGGAAGCATTATCTGGCAAAAGCCCGTCTTATGGAAGCACTTTTAGAAAATCAGGTGCTGGAATATAAGGAGGCAATGGACACTTTAAAGCTTTCCTCATCAGTGATTAAAGGAATGGAAGAAAAGAAGCTGATTGCTGTTGAAAGAGAACGATTGTATCGTACTCCTGTACCGAAAGATGCACAAAGGGGATATGAGTACCAGCTTTCCAAGGAACAGAAGGAAGTTGTGAGCGAGATTTTCAAAGAATGGCAGCAGGAGCAGCCTCGTCCTTGCCTTATAAAAGGGGTGACGGGAAGCGGCAAAACACAGGTCTATATGGAGCTTATAGAGGCTGTATTAAAACAGGGAAAGCAGGTCATTGTACTTATTCCGGAGATTGCCTTGACTTATCAAAATGTAGTGCGGTTTTACAGCCGTTTTGGCTCCTGTGTGTCTGTTATCAATTCCCGTTTATCTGTGGGAGAACGTTTTGACCAGTTTGAAAGGGCAAAAAAGGGAGAAATTTCCGTTGTCATTGGTCCACGCTCTGCCTTGTTTACACCTTTTCCAAATCTGGGACTGATTATTATTGATGAGGAGCATGAGGACTCCTATAAAAGTGAGAAAACACCTTGCTACCATGCAAGAGAAACCGCTGTCCAGCGAGGGAAAATGGAAAGTGCAAGGGTAGTTATGGGTTCTGCTTCTCCCAGTGTAGACAGCTATTACAGAGGAAAAGCAGGTGAATATCAGCTTTTATATCTAAATGAGAGATATGGAGGAAAAGAGCTTCCAGAGGTAGAAATCGTAGACTTGAAAGCAGAATTAAAGACTGGAAATCGTTCGATTTTCAGCCATGTACTGACAGAGAAGCTTGAAGAACGATTACAAAAAAAAGAGCAAAGCATTTTATTCCTCAACAGGAGAGGATATACAGGCTTTGTCAGTTGCAGGTCTTGCGGTTATGTAGTGAAATGTCCCCATTGTGATGTTTCTCTTACTGCTCACAGAAACGGAAAGATGATTTGTCATTACTGCGGCTATGAGATACCACAGGTAAAAACCTGTCCGTCCTGCGGCTCTCCTTATATTGGAGGATTTAAGGCAGGAACGCAGCAGATAGAAACGCTGCTGAAGAAAAGCTTCCCTGATGCCAGAATTCTCCGCATGGATGCAGATACCACAAAAAACAAAGGTGGACATGAAAAGGTGCTGTCTGCCTTTGCGGCAGGGGAAGCAGATATTCTCATTGGTACGCAGATGATTGTAAAGGGACATGATTTTCCGAATGTAACATTTGTGGGTGTTTTGGCAGCTGATTTATCCTTATACAGTGAAGATTATCGGGCGTCTGAAAAGACCTTTCAGCTTCTTTTACAGGCAGTAGGAAGGGCAGGAAGAGGTCGAAAAAAGGGTGAGGCGGTTATTCAAACCTATCATCCGGAGCATTACAGTATTTTGGCGGCGGCAGCGCAGGATTATGAAGCTTTTTATCAGGCAGAGATTGGCTATCGCCTTTTGATGGATTACCCGCCGGCTGCTTTTATGACAGCAGTGAGAGGCTCTTGTAAAAACGAAGAATTATTAAAACAGGCAATGGAATACTGCCGAAAATATATAGAAAAAATATATAAAAAAGAAGATTTGATTTTAGTAGGACCTGCTCCCGAAACAGTTGCAAAGGTGCAGGACTATTATAAAATGGTTTTATATATGCGCCATGAAAACAGAGAAATTCTGGTCAGGCTAAAAGATGCACTGGAAAAATATATTGCAGTAAATAAAGGTTTTCAGGACATTTATATACAATTTGATTTTAACGTTTAGAAAAGGAGAGAAAAAATGGCATTAAGACAAATCAGAACACAGGGTGACGATATACTTACAAAAGAGTGCAGAAAGGTAGAGAAAATGACTCCGAAAATCAGAGAGCTCATTGACGACATGTTTGATACTATGTATGAAGCTTACGGAGTAGGATTGGCAGCGCCTCAGGTGGGAATTTTAAAACAGATTGTAGTCATTGACACTACGGGAGAAGACCCCATTGTACTGATTAACCCTGAAATTATAGAAACCTCCGGTTCTCAGACAGGAGAAGAAGGATGCTTGAGCGTTCCGGGAATGTCAGGAGTGGTAACACGCCCGAATTATGTGAAAGTAAGAGCCTTTGATGAAGATATGCAGGAATTTATTTTAGAAGGTGAAGAGCTTTTGGCAAGAGCAATCTGCCATGAAACAGACCACCTTCACGGAAGATTATATACAGAATTGGTGGAAGGCGAGCTTCATCACACAAGCTATGAGGAGGATGAAGAATGAGAGTAGTTTTCATGGGAACACCCGATTTTGCAACGGGAACCTTAGAAGAAATTGTAAGAAGCGGTTATGAGATAGTTGGCGTAGTAACACAGCCGGATAAGCCAAAGGGAAGAGGAAAAAACCTCATGCCAACACCGGTAAAAGAAGTGGCTTTGAAATATGATTTGCCGGTATATCAGCCCAAAAGAGCAAAAGAACCGGAATTTATCGAAACTTTAAGAGGCTTAAAACCGGATGTAATTGTGGTAGCTGCTTTTGGTCAGATTATCACAAAGGAAATTCTGGAAATGCCTCGTTTCGGATGTGTGAACGTCCATGCTTCTTTACTTCCGGCATACAGAGGAGCAGCGCCTATTCAGTGGGCTGTTATTAACGGAGACAAAGAGTCCGGCGTTACCATTATGCAGATGGATGAGGGAATTGACACCGGAGATATGATGGATAAAGTGGTTGTACCTATTGCAGAAGACGAGACAGGAGGAAGCCTGTTTGATAAGTTAAGCGAAGCGGGAGCAAAGCTTTGCGTAAAGGTTTTAAAGGATTTGGAAGAAGGCAAAGCAGTGAGAGTAAAACAGCCAAAAGAAAGTACAACTGCTTATGCTTCCATGATTAGCAAAGGTATGGGAGAAATTAAATGGGACTGCAAAGCAAAAGAAATCGAGCAGTTAATCCGTGGTTTAAATCCATGGCCAAGCGCTTATACAAAAGTTCATGGGAAAATGTTAAAGCTTTGGAAAGCAGAGGTTTTAGAGGATACTGCCCACAGACAGACGGGTGAAATCGTAAAAATCGAAAAAGACGGTATTTGCGTACAGACAGGGGAAGGACTGCTGAAAATTCGTGAGCTTCAGTTAGAAGGAAAGAAACGCATGGATGCGGCAGCTTTCTTAAGAGGCTACTCCGTTTCGGAAGGGGAAATCCTTGGATAGAAGAATTAGAGGATTAGATAGAGTATGGTAAATAAGGTGAATTTAAGAGAATTGGTACTGGGGATTTTGCTGGAAATCAATAAAGAGGGACAGCATAGCCATCTGGTTATCCGCAGTACATTGGAGAAATATCAATATCTGGAAAAGCAGGAAAGAGCTTTTCTTACCAGAGTCTGCGAGGGAACATTGGAATATAAGCTGCGTCTGGACTATATCTTAGACCAGTATTCTTCCGTCCCTGTGGAAAAAATGAAGCCGGTAATCCGTGAGATTTTAAGAAGCAGCGTATATCAGCTTTTGTATATGGACAATGTGCCGGACAGCGCAGTCTGTGATGAAGCGGTGAAGCTGGCAAGAAAAAAGGGATTTTATAATCTTACAGGCTTTGTCAACGGTGTTTTAAGAAAAGTGGCAAGGGATTACAGCAGTATTCACTTTCCGGAAAAAAATCAGCCTGTGGAATATCTTTCTGTTTTATATTCCATGCCAAAATGGCTGGTAGAAAAATTTCTGGGAGAGTACGGATTTGAAAAAACAGAAAAGATGCTGGAAGCGTTTTTAAAGGAAAAACCTACCACCATTCGTATTCGTCAGCATCTGGTAGATAAAGAAGCTGTTTTGGAAAGTCTGAAAAGACAGAATGTAACAGTGGAGCCTGCACCGTATGCAGAAAATGCCTATTATATAAAAAATTACGATTATCTTCCTGCTTTGGAAGCCTTTCGTATGGGAAACATTCAGGTACAGGATGTCAGCTCCATGCTGGTAGGAGAGGTGGCAGCGCCGACAGAAGGTGATTACGTCATTGATTTATGTGCAGCGCCGGGAGGAAAAACACTGTGCATTGCGGATAAATTAAAGGGAACAGGACGAATAGACGCCAGAGATATCAGCAGAACCAAGACAGACCTGATAAGGGAAAATGCCATTCGCCAGAACTTTTTAAATGTAGTGGTAACAGAAAAGGATGCCACACAGTTAGACTCAGAGTCCTTTGAAAAGGCGGATATTCTCATTGCGGATGTGCCTTGCTCCGGTCTGGGAGTAATCGGAAAGAAAACAGATATTAAATACAGTATCACACAGAACGGAATTGCAGAGCTTGTGAATTTGCAGAGAAAAATTCTGGAGCAGGCGTCTACTTATGTAAAACCGGGCGGTACCTTGATTTACAGTACCTGTACCATTAACAAAGAAGAAAACATTGAAAATGTCCGCTGGTTTGTGGAAAATTATCCTTATGAATTAGAAAGCATCGATGATTATCTATGTGAAGAATTAAGATGTGATACTACAAAGGAAGGATATTTACAGCTCCTTCCGGGGGCACATGATTGTGATGGATTTTTCATTGCCAGATTAAAGAGGAAAACAGAATGGAACAAATAGAAATAAAATCTCTCAGTCTGGCGCAGTTAAAAAATATTGTAACAGAAATGGGAGAAAAAGCTTTTCGTGCAAAGCAGATTTATGAGTGGCTGCATCAGAAACAGGCAGAAAGCTTTGATGAAATGAGCAACTTATCTGCGGCCCTTCGAGAAAAATTAAAAGAGCGCTGTGTACTGACTACTTTAAAGATGTTGGAGGTACAAACTTCTAAAATAGATGGAACACAGAAATATCTTTTTGCCCTTCCTGACGGAAATGTGGTGGAAAGTGTGTTAATGAAATATAAGCACGGGAACAGTGTATGTATTTCTTCTCAGGTAGGATGTAAAATGGGATGCAGATTTTGTGCATCCACCATCGGAGGCTGGACCAGAAACCTGCTTCCCTCAGAAATGTTGGAGCAGATTTATCGTATTCAAAAGTTATCGGGAGAGAGAGTTTCTAATGTAGTTGTTATGGGAACAGGGGAACCTCTTGACAATTATGATAATCTTCTGCAGTTTATTCGTCTTTTAACAGATGAAAATGGTTTACATATCAGTCAGAGAAATGTTACAGTGTCTACCTGTGGTATTGTACCGAAAATGTATGAGCTGGCAGAGGAGAATTTACAGATTACACTGGCAATTTCTCTTCATGCTTCTAATCAGGCGAAACGTGCAGAACTAATGCCTATAGCGAATAAATATTCTATTAATGAGGTATTGGAAGCCTGTAGAAATTATTTTGAGAAAACAGGCAGAAGGCTTACTTTTGAATACAGTCTTGTAGGCGGAAAGAATGATACAAAAGAGGATGCAGAGGAGCTGGCGCATTTAATTAAAGGATTAAACTGTCATGTAAATTTAATCCCTGTAAATCCTATTAAGGAGAGGGATTACGTGCAGTCAGACAAAAAAGTTATAGAGAATTTTAAAAATAAACTTGAAAAATACCAAATAAATGTTACTATTAGAAGGGAAATGGGCCGAGATATTGACGGAGCCTGTGGACAGCTAAGGAAAAGTTATATCGATAAGAAAGAGGACTCGTAAGATGAAATCATATTCTGTAACTGATGTGGGACAGAAACGTCAGGTAAATCAGGACTTTGTGTTTGCATCTGAGGAGCCGGTGGGAAATTTGCCAAATCTTTTTATCGTTGCAGACGGAATGGGAGGGCATAATGCAGGAGATTTTGCTTCCAGCTTTGCCGTACAGACATTTCTTCACTCTGTTTTGGAGGATGAAAATCAAAATCCCATTAAAATTATCCGCAGTGCAATAGAAGAAGCAAATCTCAAGGTTCTTGAGAAAGCCAGAACACATGCAGATATGTCAGGAATGGGAACGACTATGGTGCTTGTCACAGTGGTAGATGACTATGCTTATGTAGCCAATGTAGGTGACAGCAGGCTGTATCTCATAGAGAATGGGATTACGCAGATTACAAAGGACCATTCTCTCGTACAGGAATTAGTAAGACGAGGATTGCTGACAAAAGAAGAAGCACAGAACCATCCGGATAAGAACAAGATTACAAGGGTAATTGGTATCGGTCCGGAGATTGAGGTGGATTTTTTTGACATACATTTAAAAGAAAACAGTACCTTACTATTATGTTCAGACGGATTGTCGAATATGGTTTCTGATGAGGAAATCTGGAGAATTGCAAATACAAGCAGAGATTTAAGGGAAATGGGAATGCGTCTTGTTTCTCTGGCAAATGAAAACGGCGGTAAAGACAATATAGCAGTAGTGCTGGTTCAGCCAGACACAAAAGAGGTGGAAATATGTTAAATATGGGAATAATTATAGGTGAACGGTATGAGGTTGTGGGCTGTATAGGCTCCGGCGGTATGGCGGATGTTTATAAAGCAAAAGACCATAAGCTGAACCGTTTTGTGGCGATGAAGGTGCTGAAGCCGGAATTCAGCGCAGATACAAATTTTATACGAAAATTTCAAAGGGAAGCACAGGCAGCAGCTGGTCTGGCACATCCAAATGTGGTAAATGTCTTTGATGTTGGGGAGGACAAGGGCATTAACTATATTGTAATGGAATTGGTAGAGGGTATTACCTTAAAAGACTATATTTCAAAAAAAGGGAAGCTTACAGTAAAGGAAGCCACCAGTATAGCTATTCAGGTTTCTATGGGGTTAGAAGCAGCACACAATAGAAATATTGTACATCGTGATATTAAACCGCAGAATATTATTATTTCTACGGACGGAAAAGTAAAGGTAACAGACTTTGGTATTGCCAGAGTGGCATCATCCAATACCATCAGTACCAATGCAATGGGTTCTGTTCATTACAGCTCTCCTGAGCAGGTGCGTGGCGGATACAGTGACTTTAAGAGCGATATTTACTCACTGGGTATCACCATGTATGAAATGGTGACAGGCAGAGTGCCTTTTGACGGAGACACAACGGTTGCCATTGCCATTAAGCATTTACAGGATGAGATGGTTCCTCCGTCTCAGTATGTGGCAGAGCTGCCTCACAGTCTGGAAGAGATTATCTTAAAATGTACACAGAAAAGTCCTGACAGACGATACAGTACATTGGCAGAGCTGATTAACGATTTAAAACATTCTTTGATTGATCCAAACGGAAACTTCGTAAATCTGACTCCGTTAAGTAATCATGCACAGACCATTATGATTACACCGGATGAAATGAAAGAAATTCAGAACAGCGCTTATACACAGCCATCCTCTATCTATAATGATGAAGAAGACGATGAAGATGATGAGGACGAAGAAATCTTTGAAAAACCATCTAAAAAACGTCGCCGCAGACATGAAGAGGACGATGAGGATGAGGAAGACGAAGATAATGACGATGAAGAACGCGGCGGAATTAACACCAAGCTGGAAAAGGCAATGACCATCGGCGGTCTGATTATCGGCGGTATTATTATCTGCATCCTTATCTATATGATTGCATCCGCAGCAGGCTTGATTAAAGGCGGAAGCGGCAAGACAGAGAAGCCAAAGGTAGAGCAGACACAGGAAAAAGAAGATGAAAAACTGGAAGTTCCTGATATTGTAGGAAAATCTGAAGACGATGCGTTAAAAGAGTTAAATGCAAAGCATCTGGGACTGAAAAAAGGCGGCGAAGAAGCATCTGATACAGTACCGGAAGGTATGATTGCTCGTCAGGAGCCGAAAGCAGGAACAAAAGTAGAGAAAAATACAAAGGTTACTTATTACGTCAGCACAGGAAAGTCTGAAGAAAAGGAAGAGGTTACTATTCCAACAGGACTTGCCGGAAAAGCTTTAAGCGATGTTCAGGCTGAATTACAGCAGTTGGGACTTAGCAAAGTAACGATTGAAAAGACAAAAAGCGAAGATGTAGCAGTAGGTAAAGTTATTTCTGTAAATCCAAAAGAAGGTACTTCTGTTTCCAAAGACACAGAAGTGACAATTACAGTCAGCATCGGTTCCGGTGATGAAATGGTATCCATACCAAATGTTCGTGGAGTAAAAGCAGCAGATGCACAGGCAACCTTAGAGAAAAAAGGACTGATTGTAACAGTGGAAGAAGCTTATGACGAAAATGCCGGTGTCGGAGAAGGTGAAGTATATGCACAGACTCCAAAAGCAGGAAACCGTGTAGAAGCAGGAACTTCTGTAACAATTAAGGTTCTGAATAAAAATGCTGCTTCCAATGGAAGTGGAGAGACACAGAACGGCGAAAGCGTAGAAGCCGGACAGTGGGCTACACCGGAAGATGTCAACATTGAAAAACCAAGCAATTATCAGGGCGGTCAGGTACGCCTTCGTCTGGTACAGGACGGAGACGGCAGCCAGAGTAGCGGAGGAAAAGTTATTCTTTCCGATAAAGTGCTGGAATTCAGTGAAAAAGGCGGCTACAATGTAGGAAGAATTGTAGGAAAAGAAGGAGTTTCCGAAGGAACATTGTATTTCGATGAAATGCAGTCTGATGGAAACTATAAAGTTTTATATCAGTATCAATTAGAGTTTAAACAAGAATAAGAATAGAGAAATATCCGGATATAATATGTATAAGGCGTAAATATCCGGATATTTTTAGTTGCCTTTAAATTCTAAAAAGGATATAATATTTACAGTATGTAGAAAATGTGATATAACTAGAAAAGCTATAAAGAAATACAGGTAGGTTCGATGCAGGGAAGAATTATAAAAGGAATTGCCGGCTTTTATTATGTGGCAGTAGAGTCGGAATTATATGAATGTAAAGCAAAAGGAATTTTTAGAAAAGAAAAAATGAAGCCCCTGGTAGGCGATTTGGTAGAAATAGAAATTTTAGATGAGGAAAAGAAATTGGGAAATATTGTAGATATTTTACCCAGAAAGAATTCTCTTATCCGTCCGGCTGTGGCAAATATTGATCAGGCTCTGGTTATTTTTGCTGCTAAAGAACCAAATCCAAATCTGTCCTTACTAGACCGATTTTTAGTGACTATGGAGCGACAGGAAATTCCGGTTCTGATTTGTATCAATAAAGAGGATTTAGCGCTGCCGGAAGAAATAGAAGAAATCAAGACTATTTATCAAAATTGCGGTTATCCTGTAATCTTTACCAGTGCAAGCAAGGAAAAAGGAATTGAAGAGCTTCGTGCTGTTTTAAACGGTAAAACCACAGCAGTGGCAGGTCCTTCCGGTGTAGGGAAATCTTCATTGACAAATTTACTTGCTCCCGGTATCAACATGGAAACGGGAGAAATCAGTAAAAAGCTTGGGAGAGGGCGTCATACTACAAGACATTCTCAACTTATTGAATTATGGCAGGAAACGTATCTTATGGACACACCGGGATTTACTTCTTTCTATGTGGAGAATATGGAAAAGCAGGAGCTTCGCTATTATTTTCCTGAATTTCAGGATTATGAGGGGAACTGCAGATTTCAGGGATGTACCCATACTCATGAGCCGGGTTGTATGGTAAAAGAAGCTTTAGAGCATGGAAAAATCAGTTACAAAAGATATGAGAATTATTTAGAAATGTATAGAGAACTTGAGGAAAAAAGGAGGTATTAGAAATGGAATATCAGTTATCCCCATCTATTTTAGCAGCAGATTTTTCAAAGCTGAGTGAGGAAATTGCAAAGGTAGAGAATGCTGGTGCACGCTGGCTTCATATTGATATTATGGACGGGCAATTTGTGCCGTCTATTTCAATGGGAATTCCGGTGATTTCATCTATTAGAAAAAGAACAGATTTATTCTTTGATGTTCATATTATGGCTCTGGACCCTACTCCTTTGATTGCAGATTTTGCAAAGGCAGGAGCAGATTTAATTACTGTTCATGCAGAAGCATGCCCTAATTTGGACAGAACACTGCGTCTTATCAGAGAGAAAGGGTGTAAAGTTGGTGTTGCCATTAATCCGGCGACATCTGTTCATGTATTAGAAAATGTACTGGAAATCGTGGATATGGTGTTAATTATGACAGTTAATCCGGGATTTGGAGGACAGGCATATATTCCTTATTGTGCAAATAAAGTGCGTCAGGTACGGGAAATGGCAAAGGAGAGAAATCTGACATTAGACATTGAAGTAGATGGTGGAATTAACAAAAATACCATTCAGGAAGTAGTAGATGCAGGAGCAAATATTATTGTAGCAGGCTCTGCTGTTTTTAACGGGGATGTTGACGCAAATGTCAAAGAGCTGAAAGGAATTATGGAAAAATAATGGATACCGTACTGATATGCGGAGGCTTCTTAGAAGAAGAAACTGCAAAAAAAGTATTAGAAAAAATCAAACCGGATTGTATTATCGGTATTGATAGAGGATTGGAATTTTGTTACAGAAATCAGATTTATCCTCAGTATATTTTGGGGGATTTTGATAGTGTTGATAAACGGATACTGGATTTCTATGAAAACCAAAAGGAAATTCCGGTGCAGAGATATAAGCCGGAGAAGGATGCCACCGATGCAAGAATAGGTTTGGAATTGGCATTAAAATTAGGAAGTAAGAGGATTTTTCTACTGGGTGCTACAGGAGGAAGGCTGGATCATTATATGGGAAATTTGCAGTCTTTACAAATACCCTTAAAGTATGGGGCAAAAGCCTGGATTATTGACAGCCAGAATGTCATTACTATGTGGGACAGTTCTTTTTCCATAGAAAAACAGGAAAGTTTTGGGAAATATATCTCCTTTCTGGCAGTAAGTGAAAAGGTGGAGGGGATTACCTTGAAAGGTTTTAAATACCCTCTTTATAAATATACCATGACGAATGATGACGGGATTGGTATCAGCAATGAAATACAGGAAGATACAGCGTATGTGGAGTTTGAAAATGGTATTCTTCTGATGATTATGTCGAGAGATAAAGAGTAAAGTGAAATTTTAGTGCTACATTTTCATAAAGAATTAGCAGAAACAGATAAAAACGGGATTATAAAAAAGGAATAAACTTTTCAACACTGAAAATGTTGATTTACATTGAATTTGAAGCTCTATTGTGGTAATCTAAGAATTGCTATATTGGAGCTTCTTTTTGTGCAAACTTTGCAAAGAATATCGGATGTTCGAATATAGGAATAACTATGAATTTATATGTTCATATTACAGAAGAAAAACAAAAAGAGATTAACATGATGGCTTGTGCATGAAATGTCGGATGAAAGTAGAGAGATTGAGTTACTTTGTGGCACTTGTTGTGGCATTCGATAGGAGTGAAGATAAGCTCAAGCCTATCAAATAAAGGAATTCTAAGGAGGAAAATAGAAAAATGAAACTAGGTATCGTAGGACTTCCTAATGTAGGTAAAAGTACATTATTCAATTCTTTAACAAAGGCGGGGGCAGAGTCAGCGAACTACCCTTTTTGTACAATTGACCCAAACGTGGGAATTGTAGCGGTTCCTGATGAAAGATTAAAACTGTTAGGTGATTTTTATCAGTCTAAAAAGGTGACACCGGCTGTAATTGAATTTGTAGATATTGCAGGACTTGTAAAAGGAGCATCAAAGGGCGAAGGTCTGGGAAATCAGTTTTTGGCAAATATCAGAGAAGTAGATGCCATTGTACATGTTGTCAGATGTTTTGAGGATGAAAATGTAATTCATGTGGATGGATGTATTGATCCACTGAGAGATATTGAAACAATTAATTTAGAGCTGATTTTCTCTGATTTGGAAATTCTGGAAAGAAGAATTGCAAAGACTACAAAAACAGCCAGAATGGATAAAGAAGCGGCAAAAGAGTTAGAATTTTTAAAACAGGTAAAAGTGCACTTAGAAGACGGAAAACCTGCATCTTCTATGGAGTTAGACGGGGAAGAACAGGAGCTTTACATGAAGGAATATAATCTTCTTACATGGAAACCTGTTATTTACGCAGCAAACGTTTCAGAGGATGATTTGGCAGATGACGCAGCTTCCAACGAGTATGTGGCAAAAGTAAGAGAGTACGCAAAAGAAACAGGCAGTGAAGTTTTTGCATTATGTGCAGAAATCGAACAGGAAATTTCTGAGCTGGAAGAAGATGAAAAGAAAGAATTTCTGGAAGATTTAGGTATTCAGCAGTCCGGTCTTGAAAAGTTGATTGTTGCAAGCTACCGTCTGTTAGGTCTTCTGAGCTTCTTAACAGCAGGAGAAGATGAGACAAGAGCATGGACGATTAAGGTAGGTACAAAAGCGCCTCAGGCAGCGGGAAAAATCCATACAGACTTTGAAAGGGGATTTATCAAGGCAGAGGTTGTAAATTATCAGGACTTATTAGATTGCGGCTCTTATGCAGGGGCAAGAGAAAAAGGTCTTGTGCGCATGGAAGGAAAAGAATATGTAGTACAGGACGGGGATGTAATCTTATTCCGTTTTAATGTATAAAAAAGACAGAATGACAAAGGCTAAATAAAAAATACCGAGGTGAATGAATGACAGAGCTTGAACTGAAAGAAGAAATTGAGAAAACAAGAAACGTTTTAAATATGGCAGTAAGAGAGAGATGGGGCTCAGGAAAGGTTTTGGATATCAGCAGAAATCTGGACTGCCTGATAGAAAAGTATATGGAAATACGCAATCAGAAAATGGTTGCGGGACAATAGAAAGATTTTAAAAATTACAAAACTGCTACATGAAATAGTATTTATTTTGTGTAGCATCTTTTTTATGCCATATTCTTTTTTAAATGCGGTACAGGGAATTTCGAAAATCCATATCCTCAAAAGGAAACCATGCAGATTATTAAAAATAAAAAAATTCACAGGAACAGCAAAATCTTTTAATACATTTGTATGTAAGAACGTTTAAAATGGAAAAAGGAACTGCCAGCACAGGGAGCAAAAATAAAGCCAGGTTATATGGTGTGTTTTCATGAGTTTCTCTGTTACTTCATTTGTATTGACAGGTGCATGTTACCATATAATCTGCATAACTTCAAATTTTACTTCTGAAATTTGGGGGAGCTTTGCCATAATGTTATCACTCCAAATCTTATATTTGTAATAAATATAGTATAGAGGGTGAAAAAATATCGTTGACAGTAAAAGGTGTAAATTATATAATAAAATCGCATTAAACCGAAGTAAAATAGTGAAATACGGATGGGGAAAAATATGAAAAGTGTGATTATAGGAATTGCCGGAGGAACAGGTTCCGGAAAGTCAACGTTTACAAATCGATATACCTTTAGAGGAACGTAAAAAAACCAATTATGACCATCCGGATGCAATGGAAACAGAACTGTTAGTACAGCAGCTTCAGGAGCTCAAGGAAGGTAAGAGCATACAATGTCCTGTGTATGATTATACACAGCATAATCGTTCCGGTGAGGTTCAGACTGTTGAACCGAAAAAGGTTATTCTTTTAGAGGGAATTCTTGTTTTAGCAGATGAGCGTCTGCGGAATTTAATGGATATTAAAATCTATGTGGAAGCAGATGCGGATGAGAGAATTTTGCGTCGTGTTATCCGAGATGTAAAGGAAAGAGGACGTGATATTGAAGGCGTAGTAGAGCAGTATCTGACAACGGTAAAGCCTATGCACTATTTATATGTAGAGCCTACCAGAAGTACGGCAGATATTGTAATTAACAGCGGTATGAATTCCACAGCTTTTGAATTGGTGAAAAATACCATACAGAAAATTTTAGACAGTGAAGAATAAAAGGGAGTTGTCACTTTAGGTGCATATCCAGAAATATATATATATATATTTCTGAACGGTACTTAAAGGACAACTCCTTTTATAGAATAGAACATTGTATTTTATTCTATGCCGTCAAATAGTTCTTCGAATGTAATATTTACATTAGGGAATACGTGTATTTTTAAGTCTTCTTTATTATCGTTTGTAATAACATTGACAAGTTTATAGTCAATAGTATCAATGCTGCTTTCATCGGTAACAAGCAAATAAATTTCTACCTGCTTTTTTCTCCAGTCTACAAGCCAATATTCCGCAACTTCAACGGCTTTATACAATTCCATTTTTTCTTCTCTGTCACGCTTTTCTGTAGAGTCTGATAAAACTTCCATAATAAATTTAGGAACGCCTAAAAAAGTTGTAGAGCGTCTGTTTTTTATATCACAGTTTATGGATACGTCCGGTATAATAGGATGATTTCCGTTTTCCGGCCATTTATATTTCACGCTGTCGCCAAATACTCTGCAAAGAGAACTTTTTAATTGTAAGCCCACATTCATAACGAAGTTGTTAATAACCATAGAATGTTCAATGAATGTATTTGACATATCTTTTATGGGTAATGTATTCACGACTTTTTCATCCCCTTTTCTTTTTTATTAGTATAGCATACCTATTGGGTACACAGCAACAGAAAAAGCGCCGCGAAAAAATGAAAAAAACTCTTGCATAATCGAAAAAGTAGATGTATAATTATGCAAAATAAAATTTTAAATATACACAAAGATGTGAATTTTATAAAAGACAACATAGAGAGAAAGGATGAATAAGATGATTAAAGTAGGAATTATTGGCTCTACAGGATATGCAGGCGGAGAACTTGTAAGACTTTTGACTGGGCATAAAAATGCAGAAATTAAGTGGTATGGTTCCAGAAGTCATCTTGACAAAAAGTATGCAGATGTTTATAGAAATATGTTTCAAATTATAGATGCCACTTGCATGGATGACGATATAGAAACACTGGCAGAACAGGTAGATGTAATCTTTACCGCAACACCTCAGGGACTATGTTCTTCTCTTGTAAATGAAGAGATCCTTTCAAAGGTTAAAATTATAGATTTAAGCGCTGACTTTAGATTGAAGGATGTGTCTGTCTATGAAAAATGGTATAAAATTACACATAAAAGTCCACAGTTTCTTCCGGAAGCAGTATATGGATTATGTGAAATCAACAGAGAAAAGATTAAAAGTGCAAGACTTTTGGCAAATCCGGGATGTTATACTACCTGTTCTATTTTATCGGCATATCCTCTTGTAAAAGAAGGTTTGATTGATACAGATACCTTAATTATTGATGCAAAATCCGGTACTTCCGGAGCGGGAAGGGGAGCTAAAATCGACAATCTTTTCTGTGAAGTAAATGAAAATATGAAAGCCTATGCTGTTGGAAATCACCGTCATACACCGGAGATAGAAGAACAGTTGGGATATGCGGCAGGAGAGGAAATTGTTTTGAATTTCACCCCTCATCTTGTACCAATGAACAGAGGAATTTTGGTTACAGAGTATGCAAAACTGAAAAAAGAAGTTACTTATGAAGAAGTAAAAAAAATTTATGATAAATATTATGGTGAAGAAAAATTTGTCCGTGTTTTGGAAAAGAATGTATATCCGGAAACAAAATGGGTAGAGGGAAGCAATTATACTGATATCGGTTTTCAGATTGATGAAAGAACCGACAGAATTATTGTTATGGGCGCTCTGGATAATCTGGTAAAGGGTGCGGCAGGTCAGGCTGTACAGAATATGAACTTAATGTTTGGATTAGATGAAAAAGAGGGACTTGAGCTTATTCCCATGTTTCCATAGAAGAGGTGACAGCATGATAAGAAAAATGGTAATTGAGGACTACGAGGAAGTATACAGCTTATGGAAAAAGATACAGGGATTTGGAATACGCAGTATTGATGACTCAAAGGAAGGAGTAAGAAAATTTCTGGAGAGAAATCCAAATACCAGTGTTGTAGCAGTGGAAAATTCGAAAATTGTGGGGGCAATTTTATGCGGACATGACGGACGCAGAGGCTGTCTTTATCATGTATGCGTAGATGAAAAATATCGAAGAAGAGGAATTGGAAAAGCCATGGTAGTGGCTGTTATGGATGCACTGCAAAAGGAAGGAATTAACCATGTTTCTTTAATTGCTTTTGCTCAGAACGATATCGGAAATACCTTTTGGAATACTATTGGATGGCAGCAAAGACAGGACTTAAACTATTATGATTTTATTTTAAATACAGAGAATATTACACAGTTTAATGTGCAGCAGGAGGGATAAAATGAAGAAAATAAAGGGCGGAGTAACTGCCGCAAAAGGGTTTGAAGCAGCGTCCGCAGCAGCGGGAATTAAATATCAGGGAAGAACCGATATGGCTTTGGTATACAGCCAAAAGCCCTGTGAGGCAGCAGGTACTTTTACTACAAATGTGGTGAAAGCAGCTCCTGTAAAATGGGATAAAAAAGTAGTGGAAAGTAATGCAAAGCCACAGGTAATCGTTATCAATTCCGGAATTGCCAATGCCTGTACAGGAGATGCCGGAATGGAATGTTGTAAAGAAGTGGCGAAAGAGGTAACCAAGGTACTGGAAACAGAGACAGAAAGCGTACTAATCGGCTCTACCGGAGTGATTGGCATGCAGCTTCCGGTAGAAAAGATGAAGGACGGTGTGCATTTACTTGCCAAAGAAAAAGCGGAAGGCTTGGAAATGGGAAATTTGGCTGCGAAGGCGATTATGACTACGGATACAAAAGAAAAAGAAGCGGCAGTAACCATTGAACTTGACGGAACAACCGTGACTATTGGCGGAATGGCAAAGGGCTCAGGCATGATACATCCCAATATGTGTACCATGCTGGCGTTTATTACAACAGATGCGGTGATTTCAAAAGAAGCGTTGCAGGCGGCTTTGAGCAGTGATGTGGAAGAAACCTATAACATGATTTCTGTGGATGGAGACACCTCTACCAATGACACAGTTTTGCTTTTAGCCAACCAGATGGCAGGAAATAAGGAAATTCAAAAAGGCACAAAGGAGTTTGAAATTTTTAAAGAAGCCCTTCATGAAGTCAATACAACCTTGGCAAAGAAAATCGCCGGTGACGGAGAAGGAGCTACCGCTCTTTTGGAGGTGACGGTTCAGGGAGCAGAGACGAAGCAACAGGCAAAAACGTTGGCAAAATCTGTGATTTGCTCCAATCTTACGAAAACAGCCATTGCAGGACATGATGCCAACTGGGGCAGAATTCTCTGTGCCATGGGTTATGCAGGAGTGGAATTTGAACCGGAAAAAACAGACTTGTTTATACAGAGCAGCGCAGGAGAATTAAAGCTTGTAGAAAACGGAATGGCTCTGAATTACAGTGAGGAAAAAGCAACAGAAATCTTATCACAGGCAGAGGTTTGTGTTGTGGCAGATATAAAAACAGGAACAGAAAAAGCAACAGCGTGGGGCTGTGATTTGACACATGGATATATTGACATCAATGCAGATTATAGGAGCTAAGAAGATGAAGAAAAATATGGAAAAATATCTTGAAAAAGCAAAGGTTTTAGTAGAGGCTCTGCCTTATATTCAGAAGTTTAACAGAAAAATTATCGTAGTAAAATACGGCGGAAGCGCCATGACGGACGAAGCCTTAAAAAGAAAGGTAATCGAAGATGTAACTCTTTTAAAACTGGTTGGATTTAAGCCTATCGTAGTACACGGCGGAGGCAAGGAAATCAGCAAATGGGTGGCAAAAACCGGCAAAGAGCCACAGTTTATCAATGGTCTTCGTGTAACAGACGAAGAAACTATGGAAATTGCAGAAATGGTTTTAGGAAAAGTAAATAAAAGTCTGGTACAGCTGGTGGAAAGTCTGGGTGTCCGTGCCATTGGAATTAGCGGAAAAGACGGCGGTCTTTTAAAAGTAGAAAAGAAGTATTCAGATGGAAAGGATATTGGATTTGTAGGAGAAATTAAAGAGGTAAACAGCAGCGTTTTATACGACCTTTTGGAAAAAGATTTCCTTCCGATTGTGTGTCCGGTGGGGCTGGATGACGAGTGGAATACTTATAATATCAATGCAGATGATGCAGCCTGCGCTATTGCAAAAGCAATGCACGCAGAGAAGCTTGCGTTCCTGACAGATATGGAGGGCGTTTATAAAGATCCTTCTGATCCATCTACTTTAATTTCTGAATTGTGGGTAAAAGATGCAGAGAAATTGATGGAAACAGGCTGTATTGGAGGGGGAATGCTCCCGAAATTACACAGTTGCATTGATGCTATTGAGAACGGAGTTTCCCGTGTGCATATTTTAGACGGACGTATTCCACATTGCCTGTTGCTGGAGATTTTCACCAATAAAGGAATTGGAACTGCCATTTTGCAGGAAGGAGAAAATAAGTATTATGATGAATAAAAGTATAGAAGCTTCAGAAGAAAATCTACTTCATATTTACAATCGTTTTCCTATTGCTTTTGAACACGGAGAAGGCATGTATTTATATGACGAAAACAGTAAAAAATATCTGGATTTTGGGGCGGGATTTGCTGTTTCTGCGCTGGGATACGGAAATAAAAAGCTGGCAAAAGCGTTAAAAAAACAGATTGATTTACTCTATCATACCTCCAATCTGTATTATCATAAGAACTGTGCCGAGGCTGCCGAAAAATTAAATCAATACGCACAGATGGATAAAATATTTTTTACAAACAGCGGCGCTGAAGCCATAGAAGGAGCGTTGAAAACAGCCAGAAGATATGCGTATAATAAAAAATCCGGCAAATATCAATTTATTGCCATGGAAAATTCTTTTCACGGACGTACCTTCGGAGCGTTGTCTGTCACAGGGCACGAGGCATACAGAACGCCTTTTGAACCCTTAGTTCCCGGTGTGTCTTTTGCAGAATTTAACAACATTGAAAGTGTAAAAAAACTGGTTACAGATAGGACTTGTGCCATTATTTTAGAGCCAATTCAGGGCGAAGGCGGTATTCATCCGGCAACACAGGAATTTATGGAAGCAGTCCGAAAGCTCTGCGACGAAAAGGATATTTTGTTGATTTTTGATGAAGTGCAATGCGGTATGGGAAGAAGCGGTTCTATGTTTGCATGGCAGGGCTACGGAGTGAAACCGGATATTCTTGCAATGGCAAAAGGAATTGGAAGCGGTATTCCGGTAGGCGCTTTTGCAGTGACAAAAAAAGTAGCGGAAAATTCCTTAAAACCGGGAGACCACGGAGCAACCTACGGAGGAAATCCGTTAGCATGTAAAGCTGTAAAAACAGTTCTCGATATCTTTGAAGAAGAAGATATTTTAGGACATGTAAAAGAAATTACCCCTTATTTGGAAGCCAAATTAGACAGTTTAACAGAAGAATTGGACTGTGTTTTGGAAAGAAGAGGGAGAGGTCTGATACAGGGGATTGTTTTGAAACAGCCGGTAGCAGAAGTGTGCACAAAAGCCATGGAGGAAGGATTACTGGTCATTCAGGCACAGGGAAATGTACTGCGTCTTGTACCGCCTCTGATTGTGGAGAAAGAGCACGTGGATGAAATGATAGAAAAACTGAAAAAAGCATTGCGTTAAAAAAGAGCGGGGAACATTTTATGCGTTTTTCCATAAAATATTACTGTAATGTCATAACAGAAAAATTTCTGTTTATGTATAGGGGTGAAATTATGGATAATTATCGTATGAATTATGGAGTTTCCCGCTCTTGTAATTGTAAAATGAAACCAAGGGAAATGCCGACGCAAGCCTCTTGTATGCCGAGAACTGCGTCCGACTGTTGTTGTGATAAAATTGAAGATATGGGCGTTTATGCACATGCAGACCATCTTCCTTTAGCCATGGCTTATGTACCGTGTCAGAATTTTATCAATACGTTTCACTTGCAAAAAGCGCTTCAGGTAGGAACGATTTTTCCTGAGCTTTGTATGCCGTTCTGTGGAAAGAGAGGTGTTTGCAGATGACGAAAAACGATATGTATGCAAGAAAAGAACTTCTGCAAAAGATTAATGAAGTGAGCTTTGCGGTGAACGATATTACCTTATATCTGGATACCCATCCTTGTGATGAAAAAGCACTTGCCTACTATGAAGAAATGTCAGAAATGCGGGAAAAAGCATTGCAGGAATATGCAAGACTCTACGGACCGCTGACCATTGATACCGCAAAGGATACTTGCAGTCGCCGGTGGGAATGGGTAATGCAGCCGTGGCCGTGGGAAGGAGGATGCTAAGGTATGTGGAATTATGAAAAAAGATTACAGTTTCCTGTAAATATCAAAAAGCCGGATGCCAGAGCTGCTCAGGTGATTATGAGCCAGTATGGAGGACCGGACGGAGAAATGGGAGCATCTATGCGATATCTTTCCCAGAGATTTACTATGCCGAACAGAGTGGCAATGGGGACTTTAAATGACATTGCAACAGAGGAGCTGGCACACCTTGAAATGGTTTCGACTATCGTGCATCAGCTTACCAAAAACCTGTCTATGGAAGAAATCGAAAAATCAGGATTTGCACCTTACTATGTAGACCATACCGTAGGAATATGGCCTCAGGCAGCAGGCGGAATTCCTTTTAATGCCTGTGAGTTTCAGTCAAAAGGCGATCCGATTACAGACTTATTTGAAGACATGGCAGCAGAACAAAAGGCGCGTACCACCTACGACAATATCCTGCGTCTGGTAGATGATCCGGATATTATTGAGCCGATTAAGTTTTTAAGAGCCAGAGAAATTGTGCACTTCCAGCGTTTCGGTGAAGCTTTAAGATGCGTGCAGGAGGAACTGGACTCTAAAAACTTCTATGCTTTTAATCCCAGCTTTGATATGCCGTGTAAAGCAAGCTGTAAGGATAATTGTAATCGATAATTTGGTTTTGGATACAGTCTCGGTTAAAATATCGGGGCTGTATTTACATAGAATAGAAGGATAAAAACTCCATATAATAATGAAAAAGGGGTTTTATATGAAAGCATTGAAAAGAGATATTGGAATAGGTATTGTATTTTCTGTTATTGTAGGTACGCTGGCACATTTTGTCTATGAATGGACGGGAAAAAATCCCATAGCAGCCATCTTTTTTCCGATAGATGAGTCTGTATGGGAGCATGTAAAATTATTGTTTTTCCCAACCCTGTTGTATGGGTTATTTTTAATAAAGAAATGGAAAGAAGCGTATCCTTGTATCGTACCTTCTGTGCCTGTCGGTATTGTAATCGGTTCGTTGTCTATACCGGCATTTTTTTATTTTTATACGGCGATTTTAGGGACACATGTTCTTGTTTTGGACATTCTTATTTTTATTGTCAGTGTCATTCTTTGTTTTTGGATAATTTATAAGCTTACATTATCCTGCAAAACAGCAGGAAATGCAGGATGGATTTTGCTGGCTGCTATCGGCATCAGTTTCTGGGTGAAGTAAGGCAAGCTTACTTGTGTTTATTCCATTCCCCAATGACTTCATTTACAGTGGAAACCGTTACAAATACCTGCTTTTGTGCTGTGTGCAGATAGTTTAAAAGCAGGCGGTATTCCTGTTTTGCAAGAATAGTAACCAGTTCTGTGCGATGCTTTTCATCGTAAGCGCCCTGTGCCGTATAAAGAGTTACACCACGTTTCAAATCATTTAAAATGTAGTCCTGAATGTCCTTGTAATCATCGCATATAATGCACACACGTTTTCGTTTGTTAAAGCCGTCAATGAAATAATCTACGGCAAGACCGTTGCCGTAAGTTCCCAGAATACTGATGATTAAAGTGGAAACATCATAGACAAAAATAGAGGTCATTGCAGTGAAAAGCCCTGCTAAGGTAACTGCTTTTCCAAGCTCGATGTGCATAAATTTATTCATGATTTTGGCAACGATATCAAGTCCTCCGGAAGAGGCATTGACATGAAACAGAAGCGCCTGTCCCAAAGCTACGATTAAAATATAAGCTGCTAAATCAAACACCTGATTTTGGGTAAGAGAGCCGGAAAACGGAAACAGCATTTCAAAAATCCAGAGGAAAACCGGCAGCAGCATAGAGGTGTAAATGGTTTTTGCACCGAAATCCTTTCCGATGAAAATAAATCCGATAACCAGCAGAACTGCATTTAAAATGAAGGTAATCAGGGAAATGGGAATACCCAAAAGCTGAGACAGTACCATGGACAAGCCGGAGATACTTCCCACTACAATTTCGCTGGGAATTAAGAAAAAATACACAGCGGCGGAAACGATAAACATTCCTAAAGTAATAATAGAAAAATCTTTGATTGTATTTTTTGATTTCATGTTTTTAGACTCCTGTATTTTTATATCTTATTCTACCAAAAGAGTTTTGAAATATCCACAGATATTTTCTTTCCCTTGCATAAGTCGTAAGCTTTTTGATAGAATAAGCACTAACAAGGCACGAATGAATGAGAAACGGCGGTCAGATACATGAAAAAAATTTTGAAACAGACATGGAAAACAATCAGATATAATATCAGAAGTCTGCTTATTTTTGAGGCAGGCTATCGTGCTGCCACGTTTTTTCTGGTTATGCAGCTGGTGCGCTTTTTCGTGGACTTTTCTTTAAAGCAGCAAGGGTTCAGTTACCTTACCGCAGAAAATTATAAGGAGTTTTTGCAGTATCCTTTATCCGTTGTTTTTCTGGCGTTGGTATTTTTGGTGATTTTGATTTTTTACTTTGTTGAGGTGGCAGCCTTACTGTGTGGTTTTTTGTATTCTGCAAAGGAAAAGAAGCTGTATGCGGGAGATTTTTTTATTCTGGGAATAAAGAAGACCGTTTCTTTTTTTCGACACAGCAAGGTGAGCTGGCTGGTATGTGCGGCCTGCTCAGGTCCTTTTCTTGCAGCGTATTTTCTGGTAAGAGAAATTTCTTATATTCAAATTTTAGAGTTTACGGCAAGACAGATTTATAAAGAGATAAAATCACCGATGTTGATTTATGGATTTTTAGGTGTTTTGCTTCTGATTTCTTTTTTGTTTGTATTTGCATTGCCTTATTGCATTTTAGAAAAGAAAAAGAACTGGCAGGGATTTCTAAGCGGTATGAAATTATTTCGAACCCATTGGAAAAGAATTTTACTGGATTTTTGTTTTCTGCATGTTTTTATGTTGCTGTTTATTCTGATAACGTATAGCGTTGTGATGCTTATTCTTGCCGCAGGTGTATTTTTCTTTAAGCCTGAGGCTGTGAAAATCAGCAGTATTTTTATTTACAGTGAATATGTGAACATGGCTCTCGGAATTTATGCAGGAGGCGTGCAGTTGATTGGAAGCATTGCTTTTGTGTATACGGTATATACCAAATTTCACATACAGCCCAAGGACGAGGAGGAACATCTTTTTTATAAAAAAATGGAGCAGTATTTCTGGTATTCGAAGCTGGGAAGAAGAAAAGCAGCAGGTCTTCTTACTGCTTTATTTGTCCTTTTGGAAGGGATTTATTTTGGCTTTTTGGTTATCAATCACGATACGACACTGAGCCATTTGGCAGCAGATACGGAAATTACAGCGCACAGAGGAGGCGCATGGAAAGCGCCGGAAAATACCATCAGCGCCTTGCAGTATACCATAGACAGCGGTGCGGATTATGCTGAAATTGATGTGCAGGAAACAAAAGACGGCGAGCTTATTCTTCTGCATGACGACTCGTTGAAAAGAACAGCCGGAGTCAAGAAAAATGTGTGGGACATGACCTTAAAGCAAGTGGAAAAGCTGGATGCGGGAGCCAGCTTTCATAAGAATTTCAGGGGAGAAAAAATACCGGAATTTACAGAGGTTTTGAAATTTTGCAAAGGAAGACTGGACTTAAATATCGAGATTAAGTATAATGGTAAAAATAAGGGGATTGTAAATAAGGTGGTTCGTGCAATTAAAGAAAATCATTTTGAAGACCACTGTGTAGTAACCTCCATGAATTATCAATTCCTGAAACAAATCAAGAAAACAGCCCCTGAAATTCGAACAGGTTATATTATGACCATGACCTACGGCGGTGTACAGGGGATGGAAGCGGCTGGTTTTTTCAGCGTAAAACACACTTACGTAGATGAAAAATTTGTCACGCAGGCACATGCACTTGGTAAAGAAGTACATGTGTGGACGGTGAATTATAAAGGAGATGCAAAACGCATGCTGGATATGGGCGTGGATAATATTATTACAGATGACCCGATTATGGTGCGTAAGGTGCAGAACCGGGAGAGCGGCAGCAGTACCGGATATGTGGAGCTGCTGAGGTATGCTTTTCGTTTTTAGTGGGAGGAAATAAATGGCAGGGAGAAGAAAGAAGAAACGTTCTGCAAAATCCGGATATTACGATTTTAATCTGGTAGCAGTGGTAATTCTGTTGATTTGCTTTGGATTAGTCATGCTTTACAGCACCAGCGCTTATACGGCTCAGGTGAAATATGGGAATGATATGAACTTTTTTACGAAGCAGCTGATTATTAGTGTTGTAAGTATTTTAGGGGCTTTGTTTGTATCAAAGTTTGACTATCATGTGCTTTATTATGTGGGAAAGGTGAGTTACTGGCTATCTATCTTTTTAATGGGGATGGTAAAATTTACGCCTTGGGGTGAGGAGGTAAATGGCGCCAAAAGGTGGCTGAAGCTGTTTGGAATAAGGGCGCTTCAGTTTCAGCCGGCAGAGGTAGCCAAAATTGCGGCAATTATTTTTATTCCGTGTCTGATTATGAAAATGGGACGTGAAATTGCCACAAGACGTGGGTTTTTAAAATTGATGGCTTACGGACTGGGGTTGGCGGCAGCGGCTTTTTACCTTACGGAAAACCTGAGTACAGCTATGATTATTGCCGGTATTACGGTTATTATGATTTTTATTGCGCATCCCAATAAACGTCTGTTTTTAATGTGGGGAGGAATTTTGGCAGTTCTGGTGGTTCTGGCTCGGATTATGCTTCAAATTACCTTGGGCGAGATGACTCTGAACATGGACAATGTAGAAAGCTTTCGTCTTGCCAGAGTCCTTGTATGGCTAAATCCTGAGAAGTATTCTTCTGAGGGAGGCTATCAGATTATGCAGGCGCTCTATGCTATCGGAAGCGGCGGCTTTTTCGGAAAGGGACTGGGAAACAGTGTACAGAAGCTTGGTCCTGTGCCGGAAGCCCAAAATGATATGATTTTCTCTATTATTTGTGAGGAGCTTGGCGTATTCGGGGGTATGGTAGTTTTACTTTTATTTGGCTATATGCTGTATCGTCTGTTTTTTATCGCTCAGAATGCACCGGATTTTTACGGCTCTTTGATGGTCAGCGGTATTTTAATCCACATTGCCTTACAGGTGATTTTAAATATCTGTGTTGTGCTTAACTGGATACCTACTACGGGTATTACTCTTCCGTTTTTTAGCTATGGAGGAACGTCCATTATGTTCCTGATGGCTGAAATGGGGATTGCCCTCAGTGTTTCCAGAGAGATAAAATTTGCGAAATAAGGGTTGACAAATAAAGGGAAAGAATATATACTTTGAACATCAAAATATTAAACAGAAAGAAATCCCGTTACAGGGGAATTTAATAAGTTTTTAAAAGGAGAATGAAGGTTATGTTAGAAAAAATGAGAGAAATTATTGCAGAGCAGTTAAATTGTGAGGCAGAAAGCATTCAGCTCGAAACTTCTTTTAAGGAAGATTTAGGTGCAGACTCTCTGGATTTATTTGAACTGGTTATGGCTTTGGAGGATGAATATTCTGTAGATATCCCATCTGAGGAATTACAGGAATTGACAACAGTGGGAGCTGTTATTGACTACTTAAAAACAAAAGGTGTAGAAGAATAAGAAGATATATGAGAGTGTTGCTCATCATTTGCATGGAATGTAATACTCTCATTTTTTTAGATAAATAGTTTGATGTACAAAATATTTTAAATGCAAAGGAGATAGACGATGGGAAAGCTGGCATTTATCTTTCCGGGGCAAGGAGCGCAATATGTGGGAATGGGAAAAGATTTTTATGAAGAATTTCCGATTTGCAGGCAGACCATAGAAAAAGCAGCAGAAATTTCCAAGCTGGATTTAGAGAAAATTTGTTTTGAAGAAAATGAGAAAATTTCAATTACAGAATATACACAGATTGCCATGACAGCCGTGGAAGCGGCAATTTTAAAGGCACTGGAGGAAAAAGGATTTTATTCGGATATGACAGCGGGATTAAGCCTCGGAGAATACGGAGCTTTGCTGGCATCAGGTGCAATGTCTTTAGAAGATATCTTTTATACGGTAAGAAAACGAGGCATTTATATGCAGGAGGCAGTTCCAAAAGGCGGCGCTATGGCAGCGGTTTTGGGAATGGAAGCGGAATTGATTGAAATGATTTGTGAAGAAACGCAGGGAATAGTCAGTGTGGCAAATTATAACTGTCCGGGACAGATTGTGATTACAGGGGAAGAAGCGGCTGTGGCAAAGGCATCTGAAAAGTTAAAGGAAGCAGGAGCAAAGAGAATTTTGCCATTACAGGTTTCCGGTCCTTTCCATTGTGAAATGCTTACAGGCGGAGGAGAAAAGCTTTCCAAGGTGTTAGAAGAAATTCCTTTGAGAGAGATAAAAATTCCCTATGTTTCCAATGTGACAGCGCAGATGGTTACAGAAAAAGAAGAAATCAAGAAGCTTTTGGTAAAGCAGGTATCTTCTCCTGTACGCTGGCAGCAGTGCGTGGAAACTATGATAGAAAACGGTGCAGATACATTTGTGGAAATCGGACCGGGCAGAACGTTAAGCGGATTTATGAGGAAAATCAATCGAAATGTAACGGTAATGAACATTCAGACAGTAGAAGATTTTTGGAAAGTTACAGAAAAGCTGGAAGAAAGAAGGGAAAACAGTGTTGGAAAATAAAGTTGCATTGGTAACAGGAGCAGGCAGAGGCATTGGAAGACAGATTGCCCTGACATTGGCAAAGGGAGGGGCAACAGTTGTTGTAAATTATAACGGCTCAAGAGAAAGAGCAGAAGGCGTGGTTGCAGAAATTGAAAATGCAGGAGGAAAAGCAGAGGCTTACGGCTGTGATGTAAGCGATTTTGAAGCCTGTCAGGAAATGATAAACAACGTAATAAATAAATACGGACATCTGGATATTCTGGTAAATAATGCAGGAATTACAAGAGACGGTCTGATTATGAAAATGAAGGAAGAGGATTTTGACGCTGTTTTAAATACCAATTTAAAAGGAACCTTCCATACCATTCGCCATAGTGCCAGACAGATGCTGAAGCAAAAAAGCGGAAAAATCATCAATATTTCTTCTGTTTCAGGTGTTATGGGAAATGCCGGACAGGCAAATTATGCCGCAAGCAAAGCAGGAGTAATCGGCCTTACCAAGACTATGGCAAGAGAACTGGCAAGCAGAGGAATTACCGTAAATGCTGTGGCGCCGGGCTTTATTGAGACGGAGATGACAGAGGTGCTTTCAGACAGTGTTAAGGAACATGTCTGCGAACAAATTCCTCTGGGGAGATTTGGAAAGGCAGAGGATGTGGCAGAACTTGTGGCATTTCTGGCTTCAGAAAAGGGAAATTATATTACCGGTCAGGTGCTTTGTGTAGACGGCGGTATGAGCATATAGGAGGAAACATGAGACGAGTAGTAGTGACAGGAATGGGTGCGGTAACACCCTTGGGATTGAATGTGGAGGAATTTTGGACAGGCTTAAAAGAAGGAAAAACAGCTTTTGGAGAAATTACAAAATTTGATACCACAGAATACAAAGTGCATCTGGCAGCAGAGGTAAAGGGCTTTCAGGGGAAAGATTACATGGACTTTAAGGCTGCTAAGCGTATGGAATTGTTTTGCCAGTACGCAGTTGCAGCAGCAAAAGAGGCGCTGGAACAGGCAGGAATTTGTATGGAAAAGGAAGACCCATACCGAGTGGGATGTTCTATCGGTTCAGGAATAGGGAGTCTTCAGACCATTGAAAGAGAGCATAAGAAATTATTGGAAAAAGGACCGGCAAGAGTCAATCCTTTAATGGTTCCTCTGATGATTTCTAATATGGCGGCAGGAAATGTTTCCATACAGTTTGGACTGAAAGGAAAGAGCATTAACGTAGTAACTGCCTGTGCATCCGGCACTCATTGTATCGGTGAAGCTTTCCGAACTATTCAGGTAGGAGATGCAGATATTATGGCGGCAGGAGGTACAGAAGCCAGCATTACACCGGTGGGAATTGCAGGATTTTCTGCTCTTACCGCCCTTTCTACTTCAGAAAATCCGAAAAGATGTTCCATTCCTTTTGACAAAGAAAGAGACGGATTTGTCATGGGAGAAGGCGCAGGCGTAGTTATTTTGGAAGAGCTGGAGCATGCAAAAAAAAGAGGGGCAAAAATTCTGGCAGAGGTTGTGGGATACGGTGCAACCAGTGACGCTTATCACATTACTTCCCCTGCGGAGGACGGACAGGGAGCAGCCAGATGTATGGAAAATGCCATAAGAGAAGCAGGCGTGGAGCTTGAGAAAATCGAATATATCAATGCTCATGGCACAAGCACCCACCACAATGATTTATTTGAAACAAGAGCAATCAAAAGCCTGTTCAAGGACCATGCCAAAGAATTGAAAATCAATTCTACAAAGTCCATGATCGGTCACCTTCTGGGGGCAGCAGGAGCAGTGGAATTTATTGCCTGCGTAAAGGAATTAGAGGAAGGTTATCTTCATAAAACAGCAGGATATAAGGTACCGGATGAGGAATGTGATTTAGACTATATTACAGAAAACGGAATAGAAAAGAGAATAGAATATGCCTTGAGCAATTCTCTTGGATTTGGCGGACATAATGCCAGCCTGCTCATAAAACGTTTTGAATAAGGGGGAAAGAAAAATATGGAATTTGATAAAATTGTAAAGCTTATTCATGCAGTAGGAGAGTCGGGATTGTCAGAATTTTCCTTTGAAGAAGGTGCGTTAAAGATTTCCATGCGAGGAGGAGAAAAACAGGGAAAAACAGTGGAATTTCTTCCAAAAGCAGTGGAAATAAAAGAAGAAATCAAAGAAAAACCAACAGCAATCACAGGAAAAATCGTGAAGTCTCCGCTGGTCGGAACCTTCTATGCAGCTCCTTCACCGGAAGCAGAAACCTTTGTAAAAAAAGGCGATACCGTAAAGAAAGGACAGGTGCTTGGAATTGTAGAAGCTATGAAGCTTATGAATGAAATCGAGTCTGAATACGATGGCGTGGTAGAGGATATTCTCATTGGAAATGAGGATACGGTAGAGTACGGACAGCCATTATTTGTGATTGCGTAGGAGGGATATGATGCAGCTTACAACAAAGGAAATTATGGAAATTATTCCTCACAGACATCCTTTTCTTCTGGTAGATACCATAGAGGAATTAGAGCCGGGTGTAAAAGCTGTGGGAAAAAAATGTGTGACTTATCATGAGAATTTTTTTGCGGGACATTTCCCCAATGAGCCGGTAATGCCGGGAGTTTTACAGATTGAAGCGCTGGCGCAGACAGGAGCCGTGGCAATTTTAAGTAAGGAGGAAAACAAAGGGAAAACTGCTTATTTTGGCGGTATACAGTCTGCAAAATTTAAGACAAAGGTCGTGCCGGGGGACGTGCTGACTTTAGAGATTGAAATCATCAGAGAAAAAGGTCCTGTGGGAATTGGAAAAGCAGTTGCCAAAAACCAGCACGGAAAAGTAACGGTGACAGCAGAAATGACCTTTATGGTGGGATAGGAGTGTCTATGTTTCAGAAGATTTTAATTGCAAATCGAGGGGAGATTGCAGTGCGGATTATCCGTGCGTGCAGAGAGTTGGGAATAAGAACGGTAGCAGTATATTCTGAGGCAGATAAGGATGCTCTGCATGCTCAGCTTGCAGATGAAGCAGTGTGTATCGGACCGGCTTCTTCCAAAGACAGTTATTTGAATATGGAGAGAATTTTAAGCGCAACCATTGCCACAAAGGCAGAGGCAATTCATCCGGGATTTGGATTTTTATCAGAGAACAGCCGCTTTGCACAGATGTGTGAGAAATGTCATGTGGCTTTTATCGGCCCGTCTCCTGAAATTATACAGAAAATGGGGAATAAATCAGAAGCAAGAAAGACCATGATGCAGGCAGGTGTGCCTGTGATACCGGGGACAAAAGAAGCTGTTTATACAGTGGAAGAAGGTCTTTCAGAGGCGGAGAGAATTGGATTTCCGGTTATGATAAAGGCGTCCTCGGGAGGTGGCGGAAAAGGCATGCGTGTATCAGAAAAGAAAGAAGATTTTACGGAAAACTTCCTTATGGCACAGCAGGAGTCTAAGAATTCTTTTGGCGATGATACCATGTATATTGAACGTTATGTGAGAAATCCAAGACACATAGAGGTACAGATTTTGGGAGATAAATTCGGAAATGTGGTGCAGCTGGGAGAACGTGACTGCTCCATACAAAGACGCCATCAGAAGCTGATTGAGGAGTCTCCATGCTGTGCAATTTCAGAAAAAATAAGAGAAAAATTAGGGGAGACAGCCAGAAAAGCAGCCAAAGCAGTGGGATATGAAAGTGCAGGAACCATTGAATTTCTTTTGGATGAGTCCGGTGAATTTTTCTTTATGGAGATGAATACCAGAATTCAGGTAGAGCATCCGGTGACGGAATTTGTCTCGGGAGTAGACCTGATTAAAGAGCAAATTCAAATTGCGGCAGGACTTCCTCTTTCTGTTTCACAGGAGGATATTTCTCCGAACGGTCACGCCATTGAGTGCAGAATTAATGCAGAAAATCCAAGGAAAAACTTTATGCCCTGTCCAGGAACGATTGAGCATTTACACATTCCCGGAGGCAACGGTGTGCGGGTGGATACGGCTGTTTATGCAGGGTATCAGATACCGCCCAACTATGACTCTATGATTATGAAGGTCATTGTTCATGATAAGGACAGAGCCTCTGCTATTGCAAAGCTGCGAAGCACACTGGGCGAGGTAATCATTGAAGGAATTGAGACAAATCTGGATTTCCAGTATGATATTTTGCAGCAAAAGGATTTTATAGAGGGGAAAATTACCACAGATTTTATACCAAAACATTATTCGATATAAGGAGAATTTAGCAGATGTCCAGATGGAAGGAATTATTTAAAAAAACATCCGATACAGAGCAGACAGAAGAAAAAACATCCGCTCCCTCTGTGCCTCAGGGGCTTTGGATGAAATGCCCGAAATGCGGTGAAATGATTTACAAAGAAGATGTAGTAGGAGCATCCTATGTATGTCCAAAATGCGGGGGATATTTCCGTATGAAAGCCAAAACAAGAATAAAATTGGTGGCAGATAAGGACAGCTTTCAGGAATGGTATACGGACTTTCCTCTTTGTAATCCTCTGGACTATCCGGAATATGAGGAAAAGCTTGCAGCTTTAAAAGAGAAAACACATTTGGATGAAGCAGTGTGTATCGGAGAGGCAAGGATTGAGAATAGTCCGGTGGTATTGGGAGTCTGTGATGCCCGCTTTTTAATGGGAAGCATGGGGCATACCGTAGGGGAGAAAATTACCGGAGCCTTTGAAGAAGCTACAAAAAGGAAGCTGCCGGTGGTATTGTTCTGCTGTTCGGGAGGAGCCAGAATGCAGGAAGGAATTGTTTCTTTGATGCAGATGGCAAAAACCTCGGCGGCTGTTAAAAAGCACAGTGATGCAGGACTTCTATATATACCTGTTCTTACAGACCCCACGACAGGAGGAGTGACAGCAAGCTTTGCCATGCTGGGAGATATTATTCTGGCAGAGCCGGGGGCATTAATCGGCTTTGCGGGACCTCGTGTCATTGCACAGACTATTCATCAAAAGCTGCCTGAGGGCTTTCAAAAAGCAGAGTTTTTAGTAGAGCATGGCATACTGGACGGGATTGTAAAAAGAGAGGATTTAAAGCAGACCTTGTCCGGACTTTTAAAGTTTCATGAAAGACAGAAGGGCTATTGTCAGTTCTCCAATATTGTTCTTTCCCAAGAAGAAATTTTGCAGGATACCAGAAGGAAAAAGACGAAAGAAATGACTGCATGGGAGCGGGTACAGACAGCAAGAGACAGCAAAAGACCGGTAAGCCTTGATTATATAAAGGAAATTTTTGACAGCTTTATGGAGCTTCACGGAGACAGAGCTTTTCGTGATGACGGTGCAATTATAGGAGGTCTGGCGCTTTTAGACGGACAGCCGATAACGGTCATCGGAATTCAAAAAGGCAGAAATACAAAAGAAAATATCGGCAGAAATTTCGGGATGCCTTCACCGGAGGGGTATCGAAAAACTTTGCGTCTGATGAAGCAGGCAGAGAAATTTCAACGTCCGATTATTACCTTTATTGACACGCCGGGAGCCTTCTGCGGTGTAGAAGCAGAGGAACGGGGACAGGGAGAAGCCATTGCCAGAAATCTGCTGGAAATGGCAGCGCTAAAAGTACCTGTTTTAAGCATTGTCATCGGAGAAGGGGGAAGCGGAGGGGCTTTGGCTCTTGGCGTAGGCAATGAAGTGTGGATGCTGGAAAACGCCATTTATTCGATTTTGTCGCCGGAAGGCTTTGCCTCTATCTTATGGAAGGACAGTAAAAAGGCCAAAGAAGCGTCTGAGGTAATGAAAATTACAGCGGAGGATTTGAAAAAACTTGGCATCATTGAGCAGGTAATACCGGAGGAAACAGCGGCATCAAAAGAAAATCTTCCTGTTCTGTGCAAAGATATGAAGGAGCGAATGAAAGACTTTTTGAGAAGAATGGAAGGCATGACAGGAGAAGAAATCGCAGAGCACAGATACAACAGATTTCGGCGAATGTAAGGGAGGAAATATGATAAATCCATTGGAAATCGGAGATTTAAAACTGAAAATTCCGGTGATACAAGGCGGAATGGGAGTGGGTATCAGCCTTTCTAAGCTTGCGGGAAGTGTGGCAAGAGAAGGTGGAATGGGTGTGATATCCACGGCACAGATTGGATTTCGAGAGCCTGATTTCTTAAAAAATCCATTAGAAGCAAATTTCCGTGCGCTAAAAAAAGAGATTGCAAAGGCGAAAGAAATCGGAAAAGGCGGCGTAATCGGCGCGAATATTATGGTGGCAACCAGACATTATAAGGAGTATGTAAAAAACGCTGTTTTGGCAGGCGTTGATGTAATTTTATCAGGGGCAGGACTTCCGGTAGATTTACCGGAATATGTAAAAGGAAGCAAGGTGAAAATTGCACCGATTATTTCTTCCTTAAAGGCGTTTACCGTAATCAGCAGAGTATGGGAGCGGAAATATGCCCGCTATCCGGATTTTGTGGTGGTGGAAGGTCCAAAAGCAGGAGGACATCTGGGATTTTCCAAGGAAGCGGTACAGCAGCTTACACAGGAAGAATACGATAAAGTTATTGTAAGCATTGTAGAAAAAGCAAAGGAATACAGCCAAAAGGCAGGACGAAAAATTCCGGTTATTGCAGCCGGAGGAATTTTTGACAGACAGGATATGGAGCATGCATTAAGCCTTGGTGCAGACGGAGTGCAGGTGGGGACTCGATTTGTTACCACAAAGGAATGTGATGCGGACACGCGTTATAAGGAATCCTATTTGAAGGCGAGAAAGGAAGATATTGTTCTTGTAGACAGTCCTGTGGGAATGCCGGGAAGGGCAATTCGCAATGCTTTTATTGAAAGGGTAAAGATAAAACCGGAAAAAATCACTCATTGTTACCAGTGCATTGAAGGCTGTAAGGGGAAAGACATTCCTTATTGCATTACAGAAGCATTGGTACATGCAGCGTTGGGAGATACAGAACATGCGCTTTTATTTTGCGGAGAAAACGCGTGGAAATGCAGTAAAATTGAAGAAGTAAGAGAAATAATGAAAGAATTTTCGGGAAACAACACTTGAAAATAGGTGATGGTTCGAGTATAATTTTCATGGTAATGGGGTATAGGGTGAAAGCCACATACCCCCGTTTTAAAAATAAGGAGAAATACCATGAGTAAAGTAAGAACAAGATTTGCACCAAGCCCAACAGGCAGAATGCACGTAGGAAATTTAAGAACAGCTTTGTATGCATATTTAATTGCAAAGCATGAAGATGGAAGCTTTATGCTCCGTATTGAAGATACAGACCAGGAGCGTTTTGTAGAAGGCGCACTGGATATTATTTACAGAACTCTTGCAAAAACAGGACTGGTACATGATGAAGGCCCTGACAAGGATGGCGGATACGGTCCTTATGTGCAGAGTGAGAGAAATGCACAGGGCATTTATTTAAAATATGCAAAACAGTTAATTGAGCAGGGAGATGCTTATTACTGTTTCTGTACAAAAGAACGTCTGGAATCTTTGAAATCCAGCGTAGGAGAAAAAGAAATTGCTATGTATGACAAGCATTGTCTGCATTTAAGCAAGGAAGAAATCGAAGAAAAGCTGGCTAACGGCGAGCCTTATGTTATCCGTTTTAACATGCCTACCGAAGGCACAACAACCTTTCAGGATGATATTTACGGAGCCATTACCGTTCCGAATAACGAATTGGATGATTTGATTTTAATTAAATCAGACGGATATCCTACTTATAACTTTGCCAATGTAGTAGACGACCATTTAATGGGAATTACACACGTAGTAAGAGGAAATGAATACTTATCTTCTTCACCGAAATACAACCGTATTTATGAAGCTTTTGGATGGGAAATTCCTACTTATGTACACTGTCCATTGATTACAAATGAAGAGCATAAAAAGCTCAGTAAACGCTCCGGACATTCTTCTTACGAAGATTTGGTAGAGCAGGGATTTTTAACAGAAGCCATTGTAAACTATGTGGCTCTTTTAGGCTGGTGTCCGGAAGACAACCGTGAAATCTTCTCCTTGGAGGAGCTGGTAAAGGTATTTGATTACCACCACATGAGTAAATCACCGGCTGTATTTGATATTCAGAAGCTTCGCTGGATGAACGGAGAATATATGAAAGCTATGGATGATGACAAGTTCTATGAAATGGCACTTCCATACTTAAAACAGGTGATTACCAAGGATTTGGATTTAAGAAAAATCGCAGGAATGGTAAAAACCAGAATAGAGGTTCTGCCTGATATCGCAGATTTAATCGACTTCTTTGAAGCAGTACCGGAGTATGACATCGCTATGTATACCCATAAGAAAATGAAAACAAATCCTGAAATTTCATTAGAAGTTTTAGAGAAAATCCTTCCGGTATTAGAAGGAACAGAGGATTACAGCAACGATGCAATGTATGAGCTTCTCTGCGGATTTGCAAAAGAAAACGGTTATAAAAACGGACAGATTTTATGGCCAATCCGTACTGCACTTTCCGGAAAACAGATGACACCGGCAGGCGCTACGGAAATTCTGGAGATACTTGGAAAAGAAGAGAGTATCCGAAGAATAAAAGCTGCAATCGAGAAATTAAGCTAATCTTATGGAGAAAAATGCAGCACAGGAAAAAGCAATTCATCATAATCAAGGACCAATGATGCTTTTGGCAGGACCGGGTTCGGGAAAGACTACCACCATGACAAGGAGAGTGGAGGCGCTTATCAGAGAGCATCGTGTAAACCCTGCGCACATTCTGGTGGTTACCTTTACAAAGGCGGCTGCAAGAGAGATGAAAGAGCGTTTTTTATCCCTTTGTCAGAAATCCGGCGTAAAAGAAAATTATCAGAGGGTCACCTTTGGTACCTTTCACGGTATTTTTTACGGCATTTTAAGACATGCTTACGGTTTGACAGGGAAAAATATCATCAGCGAGGAACAGCGCTATGATATGCTGAGAGAAATTATTTATAAGCAAAGAATAGAAATAGAGGATGAAAAGGAGTTTTTCGAGGGGCTGGTACAGGAAATCAGTCAGGTAAAGAACAACCGCATTCCTCTGGAGCATTACTATTCTAAGAATTGTCCGGACGAAATATTCCGGACAATTTACTGTACTTATGTCAATAGATGCAGACAGGCACGGCTGCTGGATTTTGATGATATGCTTTTGTATTGTTATGATTTATTGAAAAAAAGAGCCGATATTTTAGCGGGCTGGCAGCAGAAATTTCAGTATATTCTGGTAGACGAATTTCAGGATATCAATCAGCTTCAGTATGATATTGTGAAGATGCTGGCAGCGCCCCAAAATAACCTGTTTATTGTGGGAGATGACGACCAGTCCATCTATGCCTTTCGTGGAGCAAAGCCGGAAATTATGATGCACTTTCCAAAGGATTTTCCTACGGTGAGGACGGAGCTTTTGTCTTGTAATTACCGCTCTACGAAGAAAATCGTAGAAGCTGCCGGAAGGGTGATAAGCTGTAACAAAAACAGGTTTAAGAAGAAAATTCATACAGAAAATGAAGAAGGGAAGCCCTTATGTATTAAGGAATTTGATACGCAAAAACAGGAAGAAATTTATGTGAAAGACTGTATTTTAAAAGCTTATCAGAAGGGCTGTCCTTACGAAGAAATGGCAATTTTATACAGGACAAATTCCGGCGCCAGATTTTTAGTGGAGACTCTTATGGAGTATCAGATACCTTTTCAGATGCGGGATATGATGCCTAATATTTATGAGCACTGGATTGCCCGAAATATTATTTCTTATATAAAACTGGCAATGGGTGATAGAAGCAGAAAAGAATTTCTTCAAATAATGAATCGTCCCAACCGTTACATATCAAGAGCTGCTTTGGAGGACTCACAGGTATCTTTTGAAGCTCTCCGCTGGTATTATGAAGGGAAAGACTGGCTGTGCGACCGAATTGATAAGCTGGAAGAAGATTTATATCTGCTGAAGAATATGACACCTTACGGTGCAATCAACTATATACGTAAGGGCATCGGATATGACGAATATTTAAAAGATTATGCTGCTTATCGAAAGCTGAAAGCAGATGATTTTTATGAGATTTTGGAAGAATTGGCAGAAAGCGCAAAGGGCTATAAAACTTATCCGGAATGGTTTACTCACATTGAGGAATACACACAAAATTTAAAAGAGCAGGCAAAAAATCAGCCTGTACAGAGACAAGGCGTGATTATTTCTACCTTACACAGCATTAAGGGGCTGGAGTTTGATAAGGTGTTTTTGATGGATGTAAACGAAGGAACAATACCTTACCATAAGGCAGCCACAGACAGTGACATAGAGGAAGAACGCCGCTTGTTTTATGTGGGTATGACAAGAGCAAGAAAAGAACTTTCTCTTTTCTTTATAAAAGAACGTCATGAAAAGCAGCTGGAGCCTTCCCGCTTTTTGAAGGAATGTGGCTGGCAGGAGGAAAAGAATGGAGCAAGCTCAAATTAAAATTTATATAGGAGAAATTGACAAATGGGCAGGGATATATCAGGCAGAAGAAAGAGCAGAAACAATATGCGGAAGACTTTTGCTGTTATATGGCTTGTTTCGGCTAAAGGAAGGGCAGGAGCTTTTTTTGGCAGATACGTTGACAGAGGCATATCAGAAGCTGAAAAAGCAACTTGTATATGGGACTCATGGAAAGCCTGCTCTTTCGGATAGCTTTTCTCCTCATTTTAATATCAGCCATTCCGGAAAATATGCGGTATGTGCGCTGTCAGAAGTGCCCTGCGGTATTGATATACAGGAAAAAAAAGAGCTGAGAAACCATCGTATTTTTGAAAAAATTTTGTCCGAAAAGGAGCAAGATGAGGTGCTTTTCAGTACAGACCAAGCGGCTGCTTTTTATAAATACTGGGCTAGGAAGGAAAGCTTTTTAAAGCTTACCGGACAGGGAATTACTGTGGATTTAAGAGGGATTTCCAAACCTGTGTGGCAGGAAGATTTTACATTAAAGGAAGTTTATGCAGGTTGTATCAGCGCCGATACAGAGTGTCAGGTCACTTATGAGCATATCTTGCCTTTTGACCTTTTAAAATTCTTTTCTTAATAAAAACTTTTGTTTTTCACGTATCTTTTATTATGATTTTTTCTTTATAGTAAAGGATATGGAAACAAAGGAGGAAGAAATATGCAGGAAAAGACATTGAAAAAGGTCTGGTACGGAAGTATTGTTCTTTATATAGGAACTTTGGCGTTTGCCTTTGGTTACAACCTTTATACAAAGAATTATCACAGCGTTGGGATGGCGTTTGTAGCCGTGCTTACCCCATGTATTGTGCCCCTGATTTTTAAGCTGTGTCATTGGAATGTGGTATATGAAATTTATATTTTGTCCAATGTTTTTATCTATTTTGCCAGCGTGTGGGGAGGAGCACTGGACGCTTATCGTCTTTATGGCTTTGATAAAGCGCTCCATTTTTCCAGCGGATGGCTGATTACAACGGCGGCGGTGATTTTGTATTTTACCATTAAAGGAGACAGAAAATTTCAGTCCAAAAGAGAATTTGCGATTTTTCTTATTTTTATCAATGCTGTTAATATGGCAGTGGCACAGCTATGGGAATTTTATGAGTACGTCATGCTGATTTTCTTTAAAAATGATTGTATCAATCATTATACCCAAGGGGTTCATGACAGCATTACCGATATGCTGTGTGCCACGGTGGCAGGTATCGGTCTTACGGTCTTTCTTGTTTTATATTATAAAAATGGAAGAAGAAGTTTTTTTGTCAATATTTATGAGAAATTTTATGACAGAAATGTGGGGAAATAAATATGTTCTATTTCAGTCATTTATTACGTGATGAAGAAATGAAAGAGGTTATACAGGAAACAGGAATGGGTGTAGAGTCCATCGAATTTTCCATTGCGGAAAATTTAGACAATTTTTCAAAAACCTTGCTTTCCTATGAAAAAAGACTGGGAAAAATGGGCTGTGAAAAGCTTTTGCTTCACGGTCCTTTTCTGGACTTAAATCCGGTATCCTATGACTTATCCATTCGGAATGTGACTATGAAAAGATATGAGGAAGCTTATCAGGCAGCAAAGGCTTTGGGAGCGAAAAAAATTGTGTATCATACCTGTTATGTGCCTGATTTTTATCTTTTAATCGGATGGGCAGAGCGGATGGCAGAGTTTTATAGAGAATTTCTTTATGAGAAAGATAATTCTATAGAAATTGTCATGGAAAATGTATTGGACCGAATACCACAGCCTATGGCAGAAGTGGCAGAAAAAATTGAGCATCCTGCTTTTGGATTATGTTTGGATGTGGGACATGCTAACTGCTATTCTAAAGTATCCTGTGAAGAATGGTTTCAGACAGAGAAAAAATATCTGAAACATCTTCATTTACATGATAACAAAGGGGATAGAGACAGTCATTTACCATTGGGAACAGGTACGATTTCGGGCAATGTAGTAAGAGGAATTTTGCAAGAAGAACAAGTGAAAACATGTACCATAGAATGCAGTACGCAGGAAGCCATACTTGCCTCTTTTTATGGTGCAAAAAAACTTTTCGAGAATAAAAGAACAGACAACAGAGAGGAAAAACAATGAAGAAAAAAATTATTGCAGCAGCAAGTGTTTTGATTATATTTGTATGTGTATTATGTGCCGTTTTATTTATGGGAAATAAAAAAGAAACAAAAGAAGGTACAAAAAAGGTTTCTGTTGAAGTTGTACATGGAGATGGAAAGGCAAAAACTTTCGAGTATAACACAGAAGCTGAATTTTTAGGTGAAATTTTAAAAGAAAATGAGCTTGTAGAAGGTGAAGAAGGCGAATATGGTCTGTTTATTACTTCTGTAGATGGAGAAAAAGCAGACGATACAAAAGAACAGTGGTGGTGTATTACCAAAGGCGGAGCTCAGGTGAATACTTCCGCAGATAAAACATCGGTACAGGATGGCGACAAGTTCGAAATTACATTAACAGAAGGATATTAAAAAAGAGGCTAACATTTTAAACATTATCTGAGATATCTATACACTTTTAGCAAATTTGTCGAGCACGCTTTGAGATGATAAGCTCAGAGCGAGCACAGACTGAGCGTAAAAGGTATAGATATCTCGGATATAGATTTAAAGCGATAGCCTCTTTTCTATGTCATAAAAAGGGATTGTCCTCATATATTATTTTAAGAGGTGAGGCAAATGACAGAACAGGATATTACAAAACTGTTTCCTGCACAAATTAGAAAAGCTCTTGGGCAGGCTCTTTTTGACAGAAATAAAATCTACGAAATCCGACTGAGGGTGAATGCGCCTCTGATTGTGATTTATCAGGGGAAAGAATATTTTTTGACCTTAGAAGGAGAGCTGACAAGAGAGGAGGCAAAGGCTTACCATGTTCAAACAGAGGATTTAAAGGAAATGCTGGAATATATCAGCGGCTATTCTCTCTATGCCTTTGAGGAGGAAATACGGCAGGGCTTTCTCACCATTGTGGGAGGCCACAGAGTAGGAATTGCAGGAAAAACCATCTTAGACGGCAATAAGATTAAAAGTCTGAAATATATATCTTATATCAATCTTCGATTATCACATCAGATAAAGGGGTGCGCATCCCCCATACTTCCCTATATTATAAAAAATAGACAAATTTGCCATACCCTGATTATTTCTCCCCCCAGGTGCGGGAAAACCACGCTTTTAAGAGATTTAATCCGTCAGGTCAGCAACGGAAACCGCTATATGCCGGGAGTTTCCGTAGGTGTGGTAGATGAGCGTTCGGAAATTGCAGGCTCTTATCAGGGAATACCGCAAAATGATTTGGGTATACGCACAGATGTTTTAGATTGTTGTCCGAAGGCAGAGGGAATGATGATGCTGATACGTTCCATGTCACCGGAGGTAGTGGCAGTAGACGAGCTGGGCGATTATGAAGACATTCATGCCATAGAGTCTGTTATTCACTGTGGCTGCAAGCTTTTTGCAACTGTTCACGGAAGCTCCATAGAGGATATTAAACGAAAGCCGTTGCTTCAAAGGCTGATGCAGGAAAAGGTTTTCGAGCGTTATATTGTGCTGTATAAAAAAGACTGTGCTGGACAAATAAAGGCTATTTACGATGAGAGGGGAACCGGTCTTTATGATGCTTCCCGAAGGCAGGGGATTTTATGCTGAAAATCATAGGGGCAGTTCTGGTGATTTTTGCCTGTGCAGCATTGGGGTATAAGAAAAGTGCGGCAATTTCTGACAGGCTGTTTTTGCTTCGGGAAATTGAAAAGCTGCTGCTGCTTTTAATGGGAGAAATTACTTATCGAAGGGAAGCCTTGCCGGAAGCCGTGCTGCGTGTTTCCGGCAAAGTGCAAGAACCCTTGTGCAGTTTTTTGAAAGAGACGGCAGAGATGGCACAGAAATATCAGGGAGAGCGTTTTGCCTGTATTTTTCGGGAAAATGCAGAAAAATATTTGAAAAACAGCGAGCTGACGCAGAAGGATTTTGAAGAATTTGTACAGCTTGGAGAATATCTGGGATATTTGGATACAGACATGCAGAAAAATACAACACAGTGGTATTTGCAGCAGTTAAAAACAGAAATTGACATCCTTGCAGGGGAGATACCGGTAAAGAAAAAGCTATATCGGAGCTTAGGGGTTTTGTCAGGGATTTTTCTGGCGATTTTGTTACTGTAATACAGCATACAGGAGGAAACAGAGTGGAGGTAGGGTTATTATTTAAAATCGGTGCAGTGGGGATACTGGTGTCTGTTCTGTGCCAGATATTAAAGCACAGTCAGAGAGAGGAGCTGGCATTTTTGACAAGCCTGACAGGACTTCTTTTGGTATTGTTCTGGATACTTCCCTATATTTACGATTTATTCCGTACCATTGAAGACTTGTTTTCATTATAGCGGGAGGGGATATGGAAGTTATAAGAATTGTGATGATAGGCATTACAGGGATGCTGCTGGGACTGCTTTTAAAAGGGACAAGACCGGAATATACCGTATATTTAAGCCTTGGGGCTGGCATCTGTATTTTTTCTTATATGACAGAAAAAATTGCATATATATTTTCTTCTGTTTTACAGCTTCAGGAATATTTGCCGTTGGATACCAAATATTTTGTGATTTTGTTAAAAATGCTGGGAGCGGCTTATGTGGCTCAGTTTTCTTCCGGACTTTGCAAGGATGCAGGTTACAGTGCAGTGGCTTCCCAGATTGAGGTTTTTACAAAGCTGTATATGATGGTTCTGTCCATGCCGGTGCTTTTGGCTTTGATGGAAACAATTCGCAGCTTTCTGCCATGAGGATAAAAAAGATACAAATGATATTTTTTCTTTTTCTTTTGTTTTCCATACCGGTACAGGCTTCCAACGGGGAGCAGGGAAATACGCAGGAGCAGCTTTTAGACAGTATGGAGCTGGAAAAAATGCAGGAAGCGGTAAACGAGCTTTTAGGGGAAGAGACTTTTTCTGTAAAAGAAAGCATCAAAAAGGCACTTTCAGGGGAAGAACCTTTTTCCGCAGAGCATTTTGGGGAAATCGGAAAAGCATTTTTATATCAACAGCTTTTGCCGGATAAGAAAATTCTGGTTCAGGTTATCCTTCTGGTATTGGCTGCTTCTCTGTTTTCTAATTTTACAGGAATGTTCGGAAAAGGAGAAACGGGAGGAATCAGTTTTTACATGGTATATCTTTTTTTGCTTACCATACTCATGAAAAGCTTTGGACAGATGAGTCGGATCATTTCTTCCGGTTTAGAGGATTTTGTGTTTTTTATGAAAGCATTGATGCCCTCCTATTTTCTGGCAGTGACAGCAGCCGGAGGTGTGGCAAGCGCCATGATTTTTTATAACATGGTGCTGGCTGTAATTTACGTTATTCAGGTTATTTTATTAAAGCTGGTAGTACCGGGGATACATCTGTTTGTTTTGTTTCAGCTGGTAAATTATCTTCATAAAGAAGATATTCTGTCTAAAATGGCAGAGTTTTTGAAAACAATTTTAGAGTGGACTCTGCATACCTGTGTGGCAGTTCTTGTGGGGATGCAGGTTATTCAGAACATGATATCTCCGGCTGTGGACTCTTTAAAACGAGATGTCATAGGAAAAACAGCCACCGCCATTCCGGCAGTAGGGAACGCCATTGACGGCGTAACAGAGGTGGCGCTTGGAACGGCTGTGCTTATTCGAAACTGTATTGGCGTAGTGGGGATTTTGGTTTTACTCCTTTTAGGACTTCCTCCTATTATTCGTCTGGGAGTAACCACCTTGATCTATAAGCTTTTGGCAGCCGTTGTCCAGCCCGTGGCAGACAAACGAATGACAGGCTGCCTCTCCACCATGGGAGAGGGCTGCAGATTACTTTTGAGAGTATTATTAACAGTAGAGTTGTTGCTACTCATTACCATTGCTATTTTATCCGTTTCATTTGTTTCTCATTAATTGTATAAAAATATTTGCTCAGATGCAACGACATGTTCTTTTGCAAACAATTGGAACATTTTGCGATTTTTCGAGCAAAGCATCTATAAGCGGCGTAGAAAAATAAGAAAATGGACAGTTTGCAGGGGAATATGGAGTCAGCATCTGTTAAAAACTTTTTATTACATTTATTTGAGAAAGAAAGGAGAAAATCTATGCTCTCACAACTATATTCCTGGCTTCAAAACGTAGTCTGCTATTTTTTTCTGCTGACCGTAGTTATGAATTTACTCCCCGATGACAGCTACAAGAAATATATTCGTTATTACATGGGCTTGCTGCTTATCCTTACATTTTTATCTCCTATTTTTCAGATTACCGATATGGGACAAAAACTGGAGTCTTATATAGAGAGCTTCGAGGGGGTTGAAATAGAAGCGCAAGAGTGGGAAGAAAAAGCAGAGGCATGGGAGCAAAGCTGGGAGAAGGAGATAGAAATTTTAAGAGGGCAGGAGGTAGAACCATGAAGCTTTTACAGGGAATGATGAAAAAAGAAAAATTGGTTGTCATTCTTCTCCTTGGACTTCTTTTGCTCATTGCAGCTCTTCCCGTAAAGGAAAGGGAAGTGCCGCAAATGCTGTCGGAGGAAGAAAACGGCACAGAACAGGAAAAAGAACAAAAGGACTGGCAGCAGCAGATGGAAGAACAGCTGGAAAAGGTATTGGAAAAGGTAAAGGGGGTAGGAGAAGCAGAAGTTATTCTCACCTGTGAAGGCACAGAGAAAAATCTGGTGGAAAAGGATGAACAGGATACCGTTTATACAAAGGATGCAAAGGGTAATCAAATCCCCTATCTTACATCACAGGAATATCCCAAAGTGCTTGGTGTCGTGGTGGTGGCAGAGGGAGGTGATAATCCCGTAATTATTCGCAACATTCAGGAGGCAGTACAGGTATTATTTCAGGTGGAAGCCCATAAAATTAAAGTAATGAAAATGAATTAGAGGAGAATGTCACATGAAAAAAATCTTCAAAAAAAATCAGGTCATTATTACAGCTCTGGCAATTATGATTGCTGTGGCAGGGTACATCAATTACTCAGACAATCATCTGGGAATTGACAAAACGCTGAAGAAGGCAAGTACGAAAACCTCGCAAAAGGATGAAGAGGAAACACAGGAAACCGATGCCATCGTAGAAGAAATCGAAAGTCTGGATTATGACATCACAGACGAAACTGCCATGGCAGAAGAAAATCAGAAGGCGGCAGAAGAAGAAAAAGAAACGGAAACACCGGGAGAAGCAGTGCTGACAGGTGCATCCGGCTTTGTGGCAGAAGCAAAGGTCAGCAGAGAACAGGTGCGCTCTGCCAATAAAGAAACACTGCTGGAAATCATCAACAATGAAAATTTAGGTGAGGAACAGAAGCAGGAGGCTGTCAATTCCATGGTAAACATGACTAATCTTGCAGAGCAGGAGGAAGCCGCAGAGCTGTTGCTTGACGCGCAGGGCTTTCAGAATGTGGTGGTAAATTTGACAGGTGACAGCGCAGATGTTATTGTACCGAAGGAATATATGGAAGATGCCAACAGAGCTCAGATTGAGGATATTGTAAAGAGGAAAACAAATGTAGCGGCAGAAAAGATTGTGATTACTCCTTTGGACGGCGGAACCGGGGAAAATGAATAAATCCCCTTGACACATATTTCCCCGTATACTAAAATAGCGTCAGTGTGCTATATGAAATGAAGGAGGGCCTAAGGTGGCTGACTATACGAAAGAAATTACAAAAAGACGTACATTTGCAATTATTTCTCACCCCGATGCAGGTAAAACAACTCTTACCGAGAAGTTTCTGCTTTACGGAGGTGCGATTAATCTGGCAGGAAGCGTAAAAGGAAAAGCAACTGCCCGCCATGCAGTTTCTGACTGGATGGAAATAGAAAAGGAGAGAGGTATTTCTGTTACTTCCTCTGTGTTGCAGTTTAATTATGATGGTTATTGTATCAATATTTTGGATACACCGGGACATCAGGACTTCTCAGAGGATACTTATCGTACTTTGATGGCGGCAGACTCTGCCGTAATGGTTATTGACGCATCAAAGGGTGTGGAAGCGCAGACCAGAAAGCTTTTCAAGGTTTGTGCCATGCGAAATATTCCTATCTTTACATTTATTAACAAGCTGGACAGAGATGCCAACGATACCTTTGATTTATTAGACGAAATCGAAAAGGAACTGGGAATTCCCACATGCCCCATTAACTGGCCTATTGGTTCAGGAAAGAAATTCAGAGGTGTGTATGACAGGGAAACAGGAAAGGTTTTGACTTTCTCAGATACCATGAAAGGTACAAAAGAAGGTCTGGAAGAAGAAATTGCTTTAGATGAACCACGTATTGATGAAGTTTTGGATGCAGATCAGAAGGAACAGCTTTTAGAAGAAATTGAGCTTTTAGACGGAGCAAGCGCTGAGTTTGATCAGGAGCTTGTGGATCAGGGAAAACTCTCTCCTGTGTGCTTTGGATCTGCTCTTACTAACTTTGGTGTGGAAACTTTCTTAAAACATTTCTTGAAAATGACTTCTACACCGTTGCCAAGAAAAGCAGATATTGGAGAGGTAGATCCTCTGACAGAAGATTTTTCTGCATTTGTATTTAAAATACAGGCAAATATGAATAAAAATCACAGAGACAGAATTGCGTTTATGCGCATTTGCTCTGGCAAGTTTGAAGCATCAAAAGAAGTGTTCCATGTACAGGGGAACAAAAAAATGCGTCTTTCTCAGCCACAGCAGATGATGGCACAGGACAGACACGTAGTAGATGAGGCTTATGCAGGGGATATTATTGGTGTCTTTGACCCGGGAATTTTCTCTATTGGAGATACGGTATGTACACCAGGAAAGAAGTTTCAGTATGAAGGTATTCCTACTTTTGCTCCGGAACATTTTGCACGTGTGCGTCTGTTAGACAGCATGAAGCGTAAGCAGTTTGTGAAAGGAATTAACCAGATTGCACAGGAAGGCGCTATTCAGATTTTTCAGGAAATCATGGGCGGTATGGAAGAAATTATCGTAGGTGTTGTAGGTGTTCTTCAGTTTGACGTATTAAAATATCGTCTGGAGAATGAGTACAATGTAGACATCCGTTTGGAAGCCCTGCCTTATGAACATATCCGTTGGATTGAAAATAAAGAAGAAGTGGATGTGAAGCGTCTCACAGGTACTTCCGACATGAAGAAGGTTATGGATATGAAGGGAAATCCGCTTTTGCTGTTTATCAACAGCTGGAGTATCGGAATGACCTTGGACAGAAACGAAGGTCTGAAATTGGCAGAGTTTTCCAGAAATTAGAAAGAAAAAAGATGCAGAAGGTGGTTTTTTGCGGGAAAAGCAAAAAACCACTTTTAATTTTTTCAGGGTTTTGGTATAATAAGAAGCAGGATATTTCCTATTAGGAGGTTAAATCAGAATGGAAGATAGAAACAGATATAAAATACATGATAACGGCTCTCTTGGGGAAGTACAGATTGCAGACGAAGTAGTGGCGATTATTGCAGGACTGGCAGCAACAGAGGTAGAAGGTGTCGGCTCCATGGCAGGAAACATTACAAATGAGCTTGTTGGAAAGCTGGGCATGAAGGTGCTTTCAAAAGGTGTAAAGGTAGATGTTTTAGAAGATGTAGTATGCGTAGATATTGCTCTTAATATCGAATATGGCTTTAATATTTTAGAAACAAGCAAAAAAGTACAGGAAAGAGTAAAGGCTGCCATTGAAAATATGACAGGTCTTACTGTTTCTGATGTAAACGTGCGCATTGCAAGCGTAGAGATTGAAAAGACAAAATAGTTCATTGACAAGTTCACAGCTAAAAGAGAAGAGAGGTAAGGTGTCTTTTTTAGGGCACCTTATTTTTGCTATAAGAGAATTTAAAAAGGATACGTACAGGAGGAAGAAATATGGGAAGACGAGAAATGAGAGAACACATTTTCAAACTTCTTTTTTTAGGAGAATTTAATGAAACAGAGGAAATGCCGGAACAGATACAGTTGTATTTTGAAGGACTTTCTGACTTACAGCCCACAGAACAGGCTTATATGGAAAATAAATATACTCTGGTAAAAGAGCATTTAGAGGAAATTGATGTTTTGTTAAATGAGAAATCAGCAGGCTGGAAGACAAAGAGAATGAGCAAAGTAGACTTAAATATTCTTCGTCTGGCTGTTTATGAAATGAAATATGATGAAGACGTACCGGTTAAGGTAGCCATCAATGAAGCCGTTGAAATCAGTAAAAGCTTTGGCGGAGACGACTCTGCTTCTTTCGTAAACGGAATACTGGGTAAAATAGCAAGGGAAGATTTATGAACAGTATCTACTCCGTAGGGCAGGTAAACAATTATATAAAAAATATGTTTCAGCAGGATTTTCTGTTGAATAAAGTAAGTATAAAAGGTGAAGTATCAAATTGTAAGTATCATACCTCCGGACATATTTACTTTTCATTAAAAGATGAGACAGGAGCTCTTGCCTGCGTCATGTTTGCAGGACAGAGAAAGGGTCTGGCATTTCCCATGAAAAACGGCGATAAAGTCGTAGTAAGCGGAAGCGTCAGTGTATATGAAAGAGATGGAAAATATCAGCTTTACGCCAAAGAGATTACTTTAGAAGGCGCAGGACTTTTATACGAGCGTTTTCTGGCATTAAAAGCAGAGCTGGAAGAGATGGGAATGTTTGCAAAGGAATACAAACAGCCCATTCCGGCTTATGCAAAAACCGTGGGGATTGTTACGGCGCCCACAGGAGCGGCCATACAGGATATCCGCAATGTGGCCGGAAGACGAAATCCTTATGTTCAGCTTATTTTGTATCCGGCGCTGGTACAGGGAGACGGTGCAAAGGAAAGTATTATTGAAGGAATTGAAAAGCTGGATGCTTACGGCGTCGATGTGATGCTTGTAGGCCGTGGCGGTGGTTCTGTGGAAGATTTGTGGGCGTTTAACGAGGAGGAAGTGGCGAGAGCAATTTTTAACTGTAAAACTCCCATAATATCAGCAGTGGGACATGAAACAGATACCACGATTGCGGACTTTGTGGCAGATTTGCGTGCGCCTACACCTTCGGCAGCCGCAGAGCTGGCTGTGGCAGATATCCGAGGCGTTTTTCAGTCTCTTGAAAATTATCGCCAGAAGCTTTCAAGAAATCTGGAAAATAAAATTCAGCTTTTACAGCAGCAGATAAAATATTATGAAAATCGTCTGCTGTATGGAAGTCCGGAGTTTCAGATAAGGGAAAAGCGTACACGCCTGTTGGATTTGGAGAACAGAATACAGAGTGCGATGGAAGCACAGATTTTCCATGCCAGACAAAACTTGAACATTTATATTGAACGAATGAAGGGGCTGTCACCTCTTGAAAAATTAAATCAGGGCTTTTCTTATGTGGAAAATCAAACAGGATCTGCCGTTACCGGTATTTCTCAGGTGAAGGTGGGAGAAGAACTGAAAATTCAGGTGACAGACGGAACGATTATAACAAAAGTAACCGATGTGAAAAAAGAAAAGAGAGGAGCATAGAGATTGACGGAGAAACTGACAGAAGAAAGAACCATTGAGGAAGGCTTGCAGGAGCTGGATAAAATTGTAGAAAAGCTGGAAAGCAGAGAAATCTCTCTGGAGGACTCCTTTGTCATGTACCAAAAAGGAATGGAAGTCTTAAAGCAGTGCAGCCAAAAAATCGATATGGTTGAGAAAAAAATGCTCCAGATGAATAAAGATGGTGATTTAAGTGAATTTTAAAACAGAACTTCAGGAAAGAACAGACTTTGCAGAGGCTGTGATTGAGAAATATCTGCCTGAAGAGCATGGATTTTCAGGGAGAATGGCAGAAGCTGTAAATTACAGCATGCGAGCAGGAGGAAAGCGTTTAAGACCTGTATTTATGAGAGAAGCTTATCAGATTTTGGGAGGAGAAGGGGAAATCATCGAGCCTTTTATGGCAGCCTCGGAAATGGTTCATACCCATTCTTTAATTCATGATGATTTGCCTGCCCTTGACAATGATGAATTCAGACGGGGAAAGCAAACCACCCATATTGTCTTTGGAGAAGCAGCGGCAATTTTAGCAGGGGATGCTCTGTTAAATTATGCTTATGAAACAGCTTTTTCTGCCTTTGATATGGCAAAGGATGAGGCAGAGCTTCAGCGTGTGGCAAAAGCATTAAAGGTTTTGGCACAGAAAACAGGAATAAAAGGAATGCTGGGCGGACAGGGAGTTGACGTGGAAAATGACGGAAAACCTCTGGAAAAACAGCTTTTGGATTATATATATGAAAATAAAACTTCAGCTTTAATCGAGGCCGCACTGATGGTTGGCGGTATTCTTGCAGGGGCTACGGATATTGAAAAGCTGGAGCAAATCGGCAGTAAAATCGGTATTGCTTTTCAGATACAAGATGATATTTTAGACGTTATCAGCAGTGCAGAGGAGCTTGGCAAGCCGATTGGAAGTGATGAAAAAAATAATAAGACCACGTATGTGACCTTAGAAGGCATTGAAAAAGCGGGGAATGAGGTGCAAAAGCTTACAGATGAAGCCGTTGGGCTTCTTCGTGAGCTTACAGATGAAAAGAGTTTTCTGGAAGAACTGTTTCAGTCTTTATGTGCCCGCAGAAAATAGAGGTGCATTACGAATGATTTTAGAAAATATAAAAAAAGAGAACGACATTAAAAAAGTCCCATTAGAAGATATGGAGCAGCTTGCACAGGAAATTCGGGAATTTCTTTTAGAGCATGTAAGTAAGACCGGCGGGCATCTGGCATCTAATTTAGGTGTGGTGGAGCTTACTATGGCGCTGCATTATGTGTTTTGTTTGCCGGAGGACAAGCTTATCTGGGATGTGGGACACCAATCCTATACTCACAAAATTTTAACAGGGCGAAAAGAAGGCTTTGACGGACTTCGTACCTTAGGCGGTATGAGCGGATTTCCCAAAAGATGCGAAAGTCCCTGTGACGCTTTTGACACGGGACATAGCTCAACCTCCATATCGGCAGGTGTGGGATATGTGCGGGCAAGGGATTTAAAGCAGGAAAATTACCATGTGGTATCCATTATCGGAGATGGAGCGCTTACAGGAGGAATGGCTTATGAAGCTTTGAACAATGCTTCTGTGCTGAAAAAGAATTTTATTGTTGTATTAAATGACAATGAAATGTCCATTTCCGAAAACGTGGGAGGAATTTCCAGCTATTTAAGTAATCTTCGTACAGCAGAAGGATATCAGGAATTTAAAACAGGGGTAAAAAACAGTCTGAGTAAGATACCGGGAATTGGTCCTGCAACGATTAAGCGTCTGCATAAAACAAAGGACAGTATTAAACGTCTGGTAATACCGGGAATGTTTTTTGAAGATATGGGGATTACCTATTTAGGACCTGTAAATGGACATGACTGCTCCAAGCTTATTCAGACCTTTCAGGAAGCAAAGAAGATTTCAGGTCCGGTACTGGTGCATGTAAAAACAGAAAAAGGCAGGGGATACGAACCTGCCATGCGTCATCCTGCCCGTTTTCACGGAACAGCAGCCTTTGATCTGGAAAACGGTCTTCCGCTCAGCAGCGGAGGAAAGGCAAATTATACAGACATTTTTTCTACGGTTATGCGAAAATTCGGTGACCGGGATGAGCGTGTTGTGGCAGTTACGGCAGCCATGCCGGATGGAACGGGCTTAAAGCGTTTTCGCAATATGTTTCCGGAGCGCTTCTTTGATGTGGGAATTGCGGAAGAGCATGCGGTGACTTTTGCAGCAGGTCTTGCTTTAGGCGGCATGATACCGGTGGTGGCAATTTATTCCTCTTTTTTGCAAAGAGCAGTAGACCAGATGATTGAGGATGTGTGTCTGCAAAATCTCCATGTGATTTTTGCGGTAGACAGAGCAGGTCTGGTAGGCAGTGACGGAGAAACACATCAGGGATGCTTTGATTTGACGTATTTATCCATGATACCCAACATGACGGTTATGGCTCCGAAAAACAAATGGGAGCTTTCGGATATGATGAAATTTGCAGTGAATTATGACGGACCGATTGCAATTCGATATCCCAGAGGAGAGGCTTATGACGGGCTGGAGGAATACAGAGCCCCTGTTTTAAAAGGGCGCAGTGAAATGATTTACGAGGGAAATTCCATTGCATTGCTTCCAATCGGAAGTATGGTAAAAACAGCATGTCAGGTTTATGAAATGCTGAAAGCAGAGGGAGAAACGCCGACTCTTGTAAACGCCAGATTTGTAAAGCCTCTGGATGAAAAAATGCTGGACAGACTGGCAAAGGAACATTCCCTGCTTGTAACTATGGAAGAAAATGTACAAAAGGGCGGTTTTGGAAGCGCAGTGCTTGATTATATGCACAGACACCATCCGCAGGTTCGGGTGTTGAATATTGCGCTTCCGGATCGGTTTATCGAACATGGAAATCCTGAAAAGTTAAAGGAAAAAGCAGGAATTGATGCAGTTTCGGTTTATAAAAAAATCAAGGAGGCAAAATAAATGAAGGAACGTCTTGATGTCCTGCTTGTAAAAAGAGGGCTGGCAGTTTCCAGAGAAAAGGCAAAAGCTGTCATTATGGCAGGAAACGTATATGTAGATAATCAGAAAGAAGATAAAGCAGGAACTATGTTTCAGGAAACTGTGAATATTGAGATTCGCGGAAATACTTTAAAATATGTCAGTCGTGGTGGATTGAAACTGGAAAAAGCAATGAGCCATTTTGGAGTTGCCTTGGAAAATAAGGTTTGTATGGATGTAGGCTCTTCCACAGGAGGATTTACAGACTGTATGCTGCAAAACGGCGCTGTAAAAGTTTATGCCATTGACGTGGGACACGGACAGTTGGATTGGAAGCTTCGAAACGACCCCCGTGTTGTATGTATGGAGAAAACCAATATCCGCTATGTGGTGCCGGAGGACTTACAGGAAGCGGCAGATTTTTCTTCTATTGACGTATCTTTTATTTCTCTTACAAAGGTTTTGCTGCCTGTATATCATCTGTTAAAGGAAGATGGAGAAGTGGTTTGTCTGATTAAACCGCAGTTTGAGGCCGGCAGAGAAAAGGTAGGAAAAAAAGGTGTGGTAAGAGAGCCGAAGGTACATGAAGAGGTTATCGAAAAGGTAATGGAATATGCCAAAAGCATCGGTTATGCCACATTGCACTTAGAATATTCTCCGATTAAAGGGCCGGAGGGAAATATTGAATATCTTCTTCACTTGAAAAAGAAGGTAGATAATCTTCCGGAAGACACCCTGCTGGATGTAAAGGAAACGGTGGCAAACGCACATAAAGAACTGGATAAGTAGAGATGGATAAATTTTATATTATTGCAAACAGTGAAAAGGACGAGGGTCTGAAGGTATCGGAAAGAGTTGCGAAATATCTGGAAAGTAAGGGGAAAAGCTGTACCATTCGTCCGGCAAGCTTTGGAAATCGAGCTCCCTTTACTCATTATACGGATATCCGTACCATACCGGATGATGTGGAATGTGTGATTGTGCTGGGAGGAGACGGTACTTTATTGCAGGCTGCCAGAGATGTGGTAAGCCGTCAAATTCCGCTTTTGGGAATAAATTTGGGAACACTGGGCTATCTTGCAGAGATTGATAAGGACTCTATTGAGCCTGCGCTTAATCATTTGATTGCAGATGCGTATACCATTGAGCGAAGGATGATGTTAAGCGGAAAAGTCTATCATAGAGGCAAAATGGTAGCAGAGGATGTGGCTTTAAACGACATTGTAATAGGAAGAGAAGGACCTTTGCGTGTTATTCGTTTTAATAATTATGTAAATGGGGAATTTTTAAATTCCTATACGGCAGACGGGATTATTATCTCCACCGCAACAGGCTCTACCGGATACAGCCTTTCCGCAGGCGGTCCTATTGTATCTCCGGAAACCAACATTATGATTATGACACCGGTTGCCCCTCATACCTTAAATACCAGAAGTATTATTTTTCCTGCGGAGGATGAGATTACCGTGGAAGTGACGGAGGGTGCACAGAAAAACGGAGAGGGAAAAGCAGTGGCATCCTTTGACGGAGACACCAATATTTCCATGAATGTAGGCGACAGAATTGTCATCAAGCGTTCTGTCAGTGATACAAAGATTATAAAAATCAGTAATATCAGTTTTTTAGAGGTGCTTCGTACAAAAATGAAAAATTAGGAGGTGATGAACATGAAAATCGCCAGACAGTCAAAAATTGTAGAGCTAATTAACGAATATGATATCGAGACACAGGAAGAGCTTGCTGCCAGATTAAATGCTGCGGGCTTTAAGGTAACACAGGCAACGGTTTCCAGAGATATCAGAGAAATGAAGCTGATGAAAATGGCAAGACAGGACGGAGGCTCAAAATATGGGCTGGTGTCTTCTCCGAACACAGCAGACAGCGAAAAGTACATACGTGTGTTAAGAGACGCTTATTTGTCAATGGATATTGCCCAGAATATTCTGGTTATTAAAACTACGGCAGGAATGGCAAATGCGGCAGCAGCGGCTTTGGACCATATCAGCTTTCAGGAAATCGTAGGAAGTCTTGCAGGAGACGATACCATAGCCTGCTTTTGCAAAAATGAAGGACAGGCAATGACACTGATGAATAAGATTAAAAAGGTCATTCATGTATATGAATAGAAAAATGGAGTATTCTGAGAATGTTAGTACATTTACATGTAAAAAATCTTGCGCTGATTGAAGAAGCAGAGGTTGATTTTGAAGAAGGACTGAATATTTTAACCGGAGAAACAGGAGCCGGAAAGTCTATTTTGATTGGTTCTGTAAATCTTGCTTTAGGTCAGAAAATGTCAAGAGAAATGATACGTGAGGGGGCAGACTATGCTTATGTGGAGCTGGTATTTCAGGTAAACCCCGATACAGAAGAAAAATTGAAAAAGCTGGAGGTCTTTCCGGAGGAGGGACAGGTGATTATTTCCCGCCGTTTTACAGAGAACAGAAGTATCAGTAAAATAAACGGAGAGACAACAACTGTTTCCGGAATACGGAAAATTTCAGAGCTTTTATTGGATATTCATGGACAGCATGAACATCAGTCTCTTTTGTACGCAGACAAACAGATGGAAATTCTGGATGCTTACGGACAGGCTGAGATTGAAAATGAAAAACAAAAAGTAAAAGAGCTCTATAAGGAGTACCGCAGTATAAAGCAGGAATTAGAGTCTTATCAGTTAGACGAAGAGCAGAGAAGACGGGAAATCAACTTTTTAGAGTATGAAATACAGGAAATCGAAGATGCTCAGCTAAAAGACGGAGAAGATGAGGAATTATCTTCCTCTTATCGAAAGCTTTTAAACGGTAAAAAGATTACCGAAAATTTAGGCGAGGTCTATCAGTTTACAGGGTATGAAGAAGGCAGCGCAGGACAGATAAGCAGAGCCCTGCAAAAGCTTTCCCAGATTGCTTCTTTTGACGAAAATCTGGAAGGACTTTTTTCTTCTCTTACCGATGTAGACAGTCTTTTAAATGATTTTAACAGAGAAGCTTCTTCTTACATGGCAGAATTTACATTCTCTGAGGAGGAATTTTTTGAAATCGAAAAAAGACTGGATATTATCAATGGATTAAAGGCAAAATACGGACATACCATACAGGAAATTTTCGATTATCAGGCAGAGCAGGAGGAAAAGCTGGAAAAGCTTTTGAATTTTGAAGAAAGAAAAGAAAAATTAGAAAGACAATGGAAGGAAAAGGAAGAGGAGCTGTCAAAAACATCGGCCGTTTTGACAAAGGTACGAAAAAAATGGGCAAAACAGTTGCAGGAGCAGATTATCTTGGGCTTGCAGGATTTGAACTTCCTCAATGTTTCCTTTGAAATTTCCTTTGAAGAAAGAGAGAAATTTACAGCTTTAGGAAAAGACCAAATTCATTTTCTGATTTCCACAAATCCGGGAGAAACGGTAAAGGAACTTTCCAAAGTGGTATCCGGCGGTGAGCTTTCCAGAATTATGCTGGCGATTAAAACGCTGCTGGCGGATAAGGACTGTACGGAAACCTTGATTTTTGACGAAATTGATACGGGAATTAGCGGCAGAACAGCGCAGAAGGTTGCAGAAAAAATGGCGTTAATCGGAGAAAAACATCAGGTGCTTTGCATTACTCATCTGCCTCAGATTGCAGCGCAGGCAGCCGGTCATTATATTATTGAAAAACAGGTAAAAAATGGGGAAACGGTTACAGAAATTTTTAGATTGAATGAGGAGAAATCTGTGGAAGAACTTGCCAGAATGTTGGGCGGCGCAGAGATAACAAATGCGGTGCTGCAAAATGCAAGGGAAATGAAAGATTTGGCACAGCAACAAAAAAATACAAGAGTGAAATAAAGAAATAATCGCATACTAAAAAGGTACACAGCAGTGTATCTTTTTTTATTTCATAGGAAATTGCGTCCTATGAAATAAAAAATGCTCCGCAAGGATGCGCAGCTCGCGGAAGTGAAATTATCATTTTGTGAACCGCTCGCGCGCGGAGATTGCGCTATTGTGCAATCTTTCTTGTTGCATTAAGTTATAGTGAGAATATTTATATATTTTCTCACTATACTTAACGCCATAAATTATCTTGAAGATAACAATGAAATTTGAAAAAAATAGGAAAGGATTTGATTTTTTGCAGAAAAAACATAATTATCGCCTCCTTATTTTCGTATTATTATTAGCGGATATGTGCTTTATGACAGTTTTCGGAATTCGTTATCTGAAAAAAGCAATTCCGGACACTATTTATATCCGCCAGGGACAGGAAACAGGCGTTTCCCAGATGCTGGACTATCCTTTTGTAACATATTCGAAAAGTATTGATGTGTCAAAAAACGGCAGTTATCAAATACCGTGTTATTTCCTCGATATGTTTTACCTGAAGGATGTACAGGTGGAAACAGCGGATGAAAAATGGGTATCGGTATGTGGTATGCCCGCTGGTTTGTATATGGAAACCGAGGGTGTGCTGGTGGTTGACACAGGAGAAATTACAGGTAAGGACGGCGTACAGGCAGAGCCGGCAGAGCATATTGCAAAGTCGGGAGATTATATTTTGGAAGTGAATGGAACACCTGTCTTTGGGAAAAAAGATTTGATTAAAAATATTGAAGCCAGTCACGGGGAAACCGTGGAGCTTCTTGTAAACCGAAACGGTGAGCAAATACCTCTTTCCATTTCGCCCGTATTAGACCAAAATGACGAGTATAAGCTTGGGCTTTGGGTACGGGACAACACACAGGGAATTGGAACAATGACGTATATTGATGAAAACGGAAAATTCGGCGCTTTGGGGCATGGGATTAGTGATACAGACACAGGAGAGCTTCTGGATATTTCAGAAGGAGAACTGTACGAAGCCGAAATTGTTTCTATAAAAAAGGGAGCAAAAGGCATGCCGGGAGAGTTATCCGGTTATATTGAATATGAGCAGGAGAAAAAAATCGGAACCATTGAAAAAAACACAGAGCTGGGTATTTTCGGAGAGGTATTTGATGTGGAACGTTTGCCTCATAAGAAGGTTATGGTAGGATATCAACAAGAAGTAAAGGAAGGAAAAGCGAAACTTTTGACAAATCTGAATAAGGAAGTGAAGACCTATGATATTGAAATAACAGAAATCTATCGAAATAAATCCAAAACAAATAAAGCCTTTGAAATTCAGGTAACAGACCCGAAGCTTTTAGAGGAAACAGGAGGGATTGTGCAGGGGATGAGCGGCAGCCCAATTCTTCAGGACGGAAAGCTGATTGGAGCAGTTACTCATGTTTTTGTACAGGATTCATCGAAAGGTTACGGGATTTTTATTGAAAATATGTTATAAAAATCTAGTGAAAAATCATGAATATGTCGAAATTGAATGAAAATAATCAAAAAGAAAAACAAATTGTTGAAGGATTTGACTTGATTCTGAAAACAACAGAGAATATAATACTAATAGTCTTCAGTTATTGACGATTAAAAAGGGCGCCCGTCAAATTCTGAAGAAGTTGTTGTAACAAAATTGATGGAGGAAGATTAATGGAGAAGTTAAATGTCGCTATTGCAGATGATAACGAGAAAATGTTGGACTTATTGGGGAATTTAATTAACGAGGATAAAGAGCTGGAACTGGTAGGACATGCAAATAACGGTGATGAAATATATGATATTATAAAAGAAAAAGAACCAGATGTTGTACTTTTAGATATTATTATGCCAAAAGTGGACGGACTTACCGTCATGGAAAGAGTGGGAAAAGACAATGATTTAAAAAAACAGCCAGCGTTTATTGTCGTTTCAGCAGTGGGGCAGGAACAGATTACAGAAGACGCTTTTCAATTAGGTGCAAATTATTATATTTTAAAACCATTTGATAATAATATGCTGTTATCCAGAATTAAGCGTATGCGTAATTTCAGGGACGGAAGAAAAAGGGATATACGAAAAGTAGATGCTTACGAAAATACAGGCAGCTACTATGAAAGAAATTTAGAAGCAGATGTAACGGATATTATTCATGAAATCGGAGTGCCGGCACATATTAAAGGGTACCAGTATTTAAGAGATGCCATTATCCTGTCAGTAAACGACATGGAAATGTTAAATTCAATCACAAAAATACTGTACCCTACCATTGCTAAAAAACATCAGACAACGCCAAGCAGAGTTGAGCGTGCTATTCGTCATGCCATAGAGGTTGCGTGGAGCAGAGGAAAAATGGATACCATTGATGAATTATTTGGTTATACAGTCAGTACGGGAAAAGGGAAACCGACCAATTCAGAGTTTATTGCTCTTATTGCAGATAAAATACGGTTAGAATATAAAAAATAAAGAATTTACAACAATAAAAGAACTTTTCTTTACACGAAAAAAGGAGTATAATGTTGTTAGATAAAACAAGATGTGGAAAGGTATATCTTATCTGACAAGGAGGGTGTTTTAGTGAAGAAAATTTTGTTTGTTGCATCCGAGGCGGTGCCATTTATAAAAACAGGAGGTCTGGCTGACGTAGTAGGTGCGCTGCCTAAGTGTTTTGATAAAAAAGAGTATGATGTACGGGTGATTATTCCAAAGTATTTGTGTATGAAGGAAGAGTATAAAAATCAGTTGCAGTATGTGACTCATTTTTATATGGATATCGGATACAGACGGGAATACGTAGGTATCATGCAGATGGAATACGAAGGAATTCAATTCTATTTTATCGATAATGAATATTATTTTTCAGGATATCAGCCTTATGGGGAAATTCGTTTTGACATTGAAAAGTTTGCTTTCTTCTCAAAAGCTGCATTGTCTGTTCTCCCTGTAATCGGATTTCGTCCTGACCTTATTCATTGCCACGACTGGCAGACAGGGCTGGTACCTGTATATTTGAATGACAGCTTTCAGCAAGGGGAATTTTACAGAGGCATTAAGACCGTCATGACCATACATAACTTGAAATTCCAAGGGACATGGGATATTAAAACAGTCAGACAGATTACGGGACTGCCGGCACATTTCTTTACTCCGGATAAAATGGAGGCGTTTAAAGATGCCAATCTGTTAAAGGGCGGTCTTGTGTATGCAGATGCGATTACAACAGTAAGCAATACTTATGCTGAGGAAATCAAAACAGAGTTTTATGGGGAGCATCTGGAAGGGCTGATGCAGGCACGTTCTAATGATTTAAGAGGTATCGTAAACGGTATTGACTATGACGAATATAATCCGCAGACAGACAAATTTATTGTAAAGAATTATAATGCAAAGAATTTTAGAAAAGAAAAGGTGAAAAATAAGCTTGCATTGCAAAGAGAGCTTGGTCTGGAGGAAAATCCAAAAGCAATGATGATTGGCGTTGTATCAAGACTGACAGACCAGAAGGGCTTTGATTTGGTAAATTATGTGATGGACGAGTTATGTCAGGACAGTATTCAGCTGGTTGTTCTGGGTACAGGTGAAGAAAGATATGAAAACATGTTCCGCCATTTTGCATGGAAATATCAGGGCAAGGTATCCGCTAATATTTTCTACGACAATGGACTGTCCCACAGAATTTATGCGGCCAGCGATGCGTTCCTGATGCCATCGTTATTTGAACCATGCGGTTTAAGCCAGCTTATGAGCCTTCGCTATGGTACACTGCCGATTGTACGTGAAACAGGCGGATTAAAGGATACCGTAGAACCGTATAATGAGTTTGAAAACACAGGTACAGGCTTTAGCTTTACAAATTACAATGCACATGAAATGCTGGGTATTATCCGTTATGCAGAGCATATTTATTATGACAAAAAACGGGAATGGAACAAGCTGGTTGACAGAGCCATGGCAAGAGATTTTTCATGGGCAAACTCTGCAAAACAGTACGAAGAAATGTATGATTGGCTGATTGGCAAATAAAATCAGGTAAAAGTATCCTGTCATAGAAATGAAAAATCCTGACATACTAAGAAGGTAGAACAAGAAAACAGGAGGAAATAATCATGACAGAGATTTCAGTACTTGATTTACAGAATTTGCGCCATTTGATTGGCGGATTTGAAACCACTCACTGTAAAATGCAGGATTATGCACAGGAGTCACAGGACCCGCAGATTAAGCAGTTCTTCCAGAAGTCTGCGCAGTCTGCAATGGAAAGTAAGCAGCAGTTAATGCAGTTTTTACAGTAGGAGGGGTAGAAATGACAGAAAAGACAATGGTAGCAGATACGCTTGCAGGAATTAACGGTGAATTGGTACGTTACGGAGAAATGATTACACAGACAGAAAATCAGCAGTTAAAACAGACTTTAAAGCAGATGAGAAATCAGTGTGAAATGTCACAGGAAGAGATTTATCAGATTGCTAGAGCAAAAAGTTATTATGTTCCGGCAGCCTGTGCAAAGCCTGAAGAGGTTGCTCATGTACGTTCTGTTCTCACACAGCCGACTATGAGACAATGAGGAAAAAGGAGATGTTGCTTTTGTGACATCTCCTTTTTCCTGTGATATTTTATTTCAGGACATGGAAAAATTGAGAAATCAGCTTGACAGAAAAGAGGAAAACGTGCATACTGAAAAAGTAATACATATCTTTCTGTCGGATGAAGACAGCATCAGTTTTTCATAACAGCAGTATTCTCTGTATATTTCAAAGAAAACAAAAGAAGAGTGGAAGGACTTCCCGAAGGATAAGAAAAATAGTTGACAAGAAGAAAAAAGTATACTATTATGAAACATAGAAACGAACATAAGTTCGTGCTTGCGAAAGTGTGATTAAAAGGAGAAAAAATATGGCACAGATGGTGAAAGAAGATAAATTAAAAGCATTAGACGGTGCTTTGGCACAGATTGAAAAGCAGTTTGGAAAAGGCTCCATTATGAAATTAGGAGACTCCACTGCAAATATGAACGTGGAAACCGTACCTACCGGAGCTCTGAGCTTAGACATTGCTTTAGGCTTAGGCGGTGTTCCAAAAGGAAGAATTATTGAGGTTTACGGACCGGAGTCCAGTGGTAAGACTACGGTTGCTTTACATATGGTGGCAGAAGTACAGAAAAGAGGCGGAATTGCAGGCTTTATTGATGCGGAGCATGCGTTAGATCCGGCATATGCAAAAAATATCGGTGTTGATATTGATAATCTTTATATTTCTCAGCCGGATAACGGAGAGCAGGCGCTGGAAATTACAGAAACAATGGTGCGTTCCGGCGCTGTGGATATTATTATTGTGGACTCTGTTGCGGCATTAGTACCGAAGGCAGAGATTGAAGGAGATATGGGAGACTCCCATGTAGGTCTTCAGGCACGTTTGATGTCTCAGGCGCTGAGAAAATTAACGGCGCATATCAGTAAATCGAATTGTATTGTTATTTTTATCAATCAGCTTCGTGAAAAAGTAGGTGTCATGTTTGGAAATCCGGAGGTTACCACAGGCGGACGTGCCTTGAAATTCTATTCTTCTATCCGTATGGATGTCCGCAGAATTGAAACCTTAAAACAGGGCGGAGAAATGGTCGGAAACAGAACTCGAATTAAAGTAGTGAAGAATAAAATTGCACCTCCGTTTAAAGAGGCAGAGTTTGATATTATGTTTGGCGAGGGGATTTCCAAAGAAGGAGATATTCTGGACTTGGCAGCAAATATTGGTATTGTGAATAAAAGCGGTGCGTGGTATGCCTACAACGATGGAAAAATCGGACAGGGAAGAGAAAATGCAAAGAAATATCTGAAAGAAAATCCGGAAATTGCAGAAGAAATCGAGCAGAAGGTAAGAGTACATTACGGACTTTTACCGGATGAGAACGGTGCAGAACAGTCAACACCTGCCGGAGAAAGTACAGGAAACGAAGAGACAGAAGAAATTTAAGAGGAAAAACAGATGCTTGTTACGGATATTAAGCCTGTGACAAAACAAAAATTTCAGATTGAAATAGACGGACAGCCCGCCTTTGTAGTGTATAAAGGCGAGCTGTTTCGCTATCATCTTGAAAAGAACAGGGAAATTGAACAGAGCGTTTATACAGAGCTTGTAGATGAAGTTCTGACAAAAAGGGCAAAGCTGAGAGCTATGTATTTATTGCAGAAAATGGACAGAACCCGCTGGGAGCTGGAAAGGAAATTGCAGGAAAGCGGATATCCTCCCGTGGCAGTTGAAAGGGCGCTGGAGTATGTAACGTCTTTCCATTATATCGATGACAAACGATATGTTGCAATGTATATAGAGAGTCAAAAAAATAAAAAAGGAAAAGCCAGAATAAAAATGGAGTTGATGCGGAAAGGAGTTTCCTCAGAGGTAATAGCTGAAGTTTTTGAAGAAACAGAAGATGAAACAGACACAAAAGAAACCATTCGCAGCTTGATAGAAAAGAAATGTTCCAATCCGACACAGATGGATGAAAAGGAAAAGAGAAAATTATATGGTTTTTTGTTGAGGAGAGGTTTTTCTTCTTCTGATATTTTATCGGTTTTTCGTGAGATTTCAGAGTAAAAGGATTTTGTATAGATTATACAGATTAGGTCAGGTTAGTTTCCGCTTTTATGTTGACTTTTTAAAGAATTCAGTATAAAATTATACTGTTGTATTCGTACAATGAAAATTAAATAAGGAGGTGCTCCTGTGGCAATCTATGTAATAATTGCAATTATTGCTGTGATTCTTACTGCGCTGATTGCAGTTCCGGTTACCGCAAATATTACTGTTAAGAAAAAAGCAGAAAAAGATGCAGAAACCATTGGAACCGCAGAGGTCAAAGCGAGAAGCATTATAGATGAAGCATTAAAGACTGCTGAAACAAAAAAGCGAGAAGCTCTCTTGGAAGCAAAAGAAGAAAATCTCCGTACCAAGAATGAATTGGAAAAAGAGACAAAAGAGAGAAGAAGCGAACTTCAGAAGTATGAAAAACGTGTTTTATCAAAAGAAGAAGCTCTTGATAAAAAAGCAGATGCTTTAGAAAAAAGAGAAGCTGAATACACAGCGAAGGAAGCAGAATTAAAGAAAAAGGAAAAGAAAGTTGACGAATTACAAGGACAGCGAGTGCAGGAACTGGAGCGAATTTCAGGTCTGACCTCCGAACAGGCAAAAGATTATCTGTTGAAAACTGTTGAAGATGAAGTAAAAATTGACACAGCCAAGCTTTATAAAGAATTAGAAAGCAAGGCAAAAGAAGAAGCTGATAAAAAGGCAAAAGAATATGTGGTGACAGCTATTCAGAAATGTGCAGCGGACCATGTGGCAGAAGCTACGATTTCGGTAGTACAGCTGCCGAGTGATGAAATGAAGGGTCGAATTATCGGACGTGAAGGACGTAATATTCGTACTCTGGAAACACTGACAGGTGTGGATTTGATTATTGATGATACTCCGGAAGCAGTAGTATTATCCGGCTTTGATCCTATTCGTAGGGAAATTGCAAGGATTGCGCTTGAAAAGCTGATTGTAGACGGACGTATTCATCCGGCTAGAATTGAAGAAATGGTTGAAAAGGCTCAAAGAGAAGTTGAAACAATGATGCGGGAAGAAGGAGAAGCTGCAGCATTGGAGGTAGGTGTTCACGGTATTCATCCGGAGCTCATCCGTCTTCTGGGCCGTATGAAATTCCGTTCAAGCTATGGACAGAACGCATTAAAGCATTCTATCGAAGTAGCACAGCTTGCAGGATTACTCGCAGGTGAAGTAGGAACGGATATACGAATGGCGAAAAGAGCAGGTCTGCTCCATGATATAGGTAAATCCATCGACCATGAGGTAGAGGGTTCTCATATTCAGATTGGTGCAGATTTATGTAAGAAATATAAAGAATCACAAATTGTTATCAATGCAGTAGAGTCACATCACGGTGATGTAGAGCCTACTTCATTAGTCGCATGTATTGTACAGGCTGCTGATGCAATTTCTGCAGCGAGACCGGGTGCAAGACGTGAAACATTAGAAACATATACCAACAGATTAAAACAGTTAGAAGATATTGCAAATTCCTTTAAGGGAGTAGATAAGTCTTTTGCTATTCAGGCAGGACGAGAAATTCGTGTTATGGTAGTTCCGGAGCATGTAACAGATGCCGATATGGTGCTTCTGGGAAGAGATATTTCAAAGCAGATTGAGGCTGAGCTGGAATATCCGGGACAGATTAAAGTAAACATAATTCGTGAATCACGTGTAATTGATTACGCAAAGTAATACCGTTGACTTTTTAGAACGATAAAGACTCTTATTTTTAAAATAAGGGTCTTTTTTTTCTGTATTAGGCATAAGATGTACAGGGTGAAAGTATGAAAAGGAATGTCAGGCTTCTTCTTTGTTGGTATTTGTCAGGATTTATACTTGGAATTATAGGGGCAAATTTATTGTTTCGGGAAACAGGGTATTCTTCCGGAATTTTGGCTGTATATGGTACGGCTGCATCAAAAGAATGGATAGATGCAGAAGCGTTGTTTTCTCATCTGCTGTTTCAAAGAGGTATCTATTTTTTGTCCATGATATTTCTGGGGTTGACTTATATTGGGATTTTTGCCGTTGTACTCAGCCTTCTATGGTTTGGTTTTTTGGCGGGAAACCTGATGACAATTTTTCTTTTGGAGTACGGAGTAAAAGGACTTGTGGCAGGGAGCGTCTGTTTTTTGCCGCAGATATTTTTTTATTTGCCGGGCTGGCTTTTGTTGTTCTGGATTGTTATGCGTATGAGCAGGAAGGCTATGGGCAAGAAGAGAAAGGAAAGGGCAGATTATCAAGCTTATATTTTCTTTGGTGTTGGTGCAGGGATTTGTGTTTTATTGGGGATTTGGCTGGAAAGCTATGTTAATCAAAACATTCTGATTTGGATTTTTCAGCATTGGATATGAGAAGGACTGAGAAAATAAAGGTTTTTGTAAAATAAGGTTTGATTTTTGGAGTGCATTTGATATATAATCGTACTATGCCTAAAAGAAGGGGAATGAAATATGAAGTGCGAAATACAGGAGTTTATTGAGCATTTACATAATACCAGAGGCACTTCCAGAAATACAGAAGTATCTTATGAGAGAGATTTAAAAAAATTGGAGCAGTTTTTAAAACAGGAAGGAATTCTCGAATGGCATCGGGTATCGGCTGTTTTGTTGAATTCTTATATTATGTATTTGGAAAGAAAGAATTTTGCGGCTTCTTCCATATCAAGAAGTGTAGCGTCCATAAGAGCCTTTTTTCAGTATTTATGTCAGAGAGAGTGCTGGAGAGAAAATCCTGCGGAAGGTTTAAAAGCACCAAAGATAGAAAAAAAAGCGCCGGGAATTTTAACTGTGGATGAGGTGGACTTACTTTTGAGTCAGCCTAAGGAAAATACAGCAAAGGGTGTTCGGGACAGAGCGATGCTGGAGCTTTTGTATGCGACTGGTATTAGAGTAAGTGAATTAATTCATCTTACATTGCGAGATGTAAATTTAAAATTAGGATATCTTACATGCAGCCAAAGTGAGAGAGAGAGGGTAATTCCTTTTGGAGCAACTGCAAAAACAGCAGTGGAGGCTTACATGGCATGGGCAAGAGCAGAGCTTTTAGGGGAAAACAGCAGTGAATGGCTGTTTGTGAATTGTTCAGGAAAATCTATGAGCAGACAGGGCTTTTGGAAAATTTTAAAAGGTTATGCAGTGTCAGCAGGCATACAGCAGGACATCACACCTCATACGCTTCGTCATTCTTTTGCCGCACATTTGGTGCAAAACGGTGCGGATTTGAAAAGCGTGCAGGAGATGATGGGACATTCAGATATTTCCACAACACAGATTTATATGAATATGAATGTGAATAAAATTAGGGATGTGTATATGAAAGCACATCCCAGAAAATAAAAAGAGGACTTTGTCCTCTTTTTGTTTTTAACAAAGCTCGGCAATGGTAAAGATAAGCTTTTCAGTATCTTCCCATCCAAGACATGGATCTGTAATAGATTTTCCGTAAATATTGTCAGGAGCGATTTTTTGACAGCCTTCTACAAGATAACTTTCAATCATAACGCCTTTTACGAGATTTTGGATATCCTTTGATACAAGGCGGCTGTGAAGCACTTCTTTTACAATACGAATTTGTTCTTTGTATTTTTTTCCCGAATTTGAATGGTTTGCATCAATGACAACAGATGGATTTGCCAGATTTCTTTCATTATACATTTCCAGAAGACGCTGCAAATCCTCATAGTGATAGTTGGGAATGGTATTCCCGTGTTTGCTGACTGCTCCTCTTAAAATGGTATGAGTCAGAGGATTGCCTTCTGTTTTTACTTCCCAGCCTCTGGAAATAAAGTCGTGTCCTCCCTGAGCGGCAACAACAGAGTTTAACATAACAGAGAAATCTCCACTGGTAGGATTTTTCATACCTACCGGAATATCAAGACCGCTTACCATTAGACGATGCTCCTGATTTTCCACAGAGCGTGCGCCAATGGCAACATAGGAAAGCAGGTCAGATAAATAATGCCAGTTGTCAGGATAAAGCATCTCATCAGCGGAAGTCAAACCTGTTTCCGTAAGAGCACGAATGTGCATTTTTCGGATAGCCAGAATACCGGCTAATACATCAGGCTTTGCTTCGGGAACCGGCTGATGAAGCATACCTTTATAACCTTCGCCTGTGGTTCTTGGTTTGTTTGTATAAATTCTGGGAACTAAAATCAGGCGGTCGGAAACCTTTTCCTGTAATTTTGCCAGACGATTGGTATATTCACATACAGAGTCTTCTCTGTCAGCAGAACAAGGTCCTACAACTACAAGAAATTTATCGGAAGCTCCGGTAAAAATATCCTGTATCTCTTTATCTCTTTTTCTTTTCTGTGCTTTTAATTCTTCTGACATAGGGATTTGTTCTTTAATTTCATCCGGAGTCGGAAGCTGTTTTACAAATTGGAAGCTCATAAAAAATCTCCTTTTATCCTCATTTTGGGCAGTGTGCCTTTGGTGTTTCCGTAAATTATAATACAAAAAAAAGAGATTGTCGATACTTTTTTAATGTAAAGTTTAAAACTTTAAAGTGAATGGATGAAAAGAAACTCACGTAAGCAGTAAAGAGAAAGCAAAGTAACAATAAGCTCACTGATAATCAGCCCCCAGAGATAGCCTACAATTCCATAGTGGGGAATAATAAAAAATACGAAAAGAAGGCGAATGCCGAGTCCCAGCGTGTTTAGCCAAAAGGTTTGGTTTGCAGCTCCAAGTCCGTTTAAAATGCCGCTTAAGGTTCCGGATAAGTACAGGCAAGGGCAAATAAAAGACAGTGTTTTAATAAAAGTTCCCGCAAATTCGTTTTTAAAAAGCAGAAGTCCCAGTAAATCTCCTCCTGCATAGAAAAAGAGAAAAGCTCCAAAGCCTAATAAGAAACAGTATTTTATGGACAAAAGAATGTTTTTTCGAATACTTGCTCTGTCGCCCAATGCCTGCTTTTCTGCTACGGAAGGCAGAAGCACTGTGGATAAGGCATTGGTAATGGCGGAAGGAAAAAGAATAAGGGGAAGCGCCATTCCTGTTAAAACGCCGTAGATAGAAAGAGCAGAGGCGTTGTCCAGTCCAAAAAGCTGTAAATGTCCGGGGATAAGTACGGCTTCTATGCTATGCAGAATGTTTACCAGAAGACGGTTGCAGGTTAAAGGCAGCGAAAGCGCTGTAATAGCTTTTAGTTCTTTGAAGGGCGCTGTCATAGAAGCAAGGCGGTAGTGTCCTTTACAGAAGTCCCATAAAATCATAAAACCTGTAAATAGCCATGCAGCCAGTTCTCCGGCGAGAAGTCCGAAAACAGCCAGCTTTGGTGTGATTGGAACTTCTTTTTCCGACCAGACCAAAAACAGCAGAAAAGAGGCTGCCACACGAAAGCACTGCTCAATGAGCTGGGCGGAAGCAGGAACAGAAAGTTTTTTTCTGGCGAGATAATAGCCGTTGACACAAGCGTGAAACACACCAAAAGGAAGGGAAAATGCCAATATTTTTAAAAGAGGGGTACATTGCTCTTCTAATAAAAAATGTACGGCAAACCAGTTCGCGTGACGGTACAGAAAAAATTCTGTCAGAATAGAAATGACAGCAGCCAGAGAAGTTGACAGGAGAAAAACATCGTGCGCTCCCTGCTCGTCTTTTAAAGCGGCTTTTGCCGCTACGAGACGGGAAATAGCTGTCTGTATGCCTCCTGCTGCAAGCGCATAGCATAGGGTGTAAACGGGAAAAATAAGCTGATAAATTCCCATACCCTGTGCACCAATTTTTTGAGAAAGGAATATCCTATAAATAAAGCCGATGATTTTTGTAAGAAAGCCGGACAGTGTCAGAAGAAGCGTACCTTTTAAAAGAAAGTTTCTGTTACTCATGGTAAAATCCTTATTTTCTCTTTTTCATAATATATTCTTCAAATGAGCTTGACAGAACAAAGGAAAGGTGTTATTCTACTTCAAGATTAGAAATCAGAGTAAAACAGTCGGAATTGAAAAGAGGCGATAGGATGAAGCTTTCTACAAAAGGAAGATATGGTCTAAGAGCGTTAATCGACTTAGCATTATATAGTGATGAGGAAGCTGTTTCCATACAAAGTATTTCTAACAGACAAAATATTTCAGACAGCTATTTGGAGCAGCTTATGAGAAAGCTGAAAAAAGCTGGTTTGGTTGTCAGTGAACGAGGCGCTCAGGGCGGTTATCGACTGGCAAAGCCGGCGGATGAAATTTCCGTTGGAGATGTGTTAAGAGCCTTGGAGGGAAGTCTTGAGGCAGTATCCTGTGGAGCAGGAAACAATGAACATTGTCAGGGTGAGGATTTATGTGTTACCCGTTATGTCTGGCAGGAGATTAACAAAAGTATTCAGGAAACAGTAGACTCCATAAAAATCAGTCAGTTAGTAGAGGAGAGTCGTAAGGCTCGTGAAAAAGGGCAAATTAAAGTGCAGAAATGTGATTAAATATAGGAGATGAGCGATATGAAAACAAGAATTTATTTGGACAATGCAGCAACGACCAAAACTTCTCAGGAAGTTGTGGATGCAATGCTTCCATATTTTACGGAAAACTATGGAAATGCTTCCAGTATTTACGAAGTGGGACAAAGAAGTAAAGAAGCTATTACTACTGCAAGAGAAGATATTGCAAAAGTTTTAGGCGCAAAAACAGAGGAGATTTATTTTACCGCAGGAGGAAGTGAAGCGGACAACTGGGCGTTAAAGGCTGCTTTTGAAGCATACAGCAAAAAGGGCAATCACATTATCACAACAAAGATTGAACACCATGCGATTTTACACACCTGTGAATATCTGGAGAAAAAGGGCGCTGAAATCACATATTTAGATGTAGATGAGAATGGTCTGGTTAATTTAGATGAATTACAAAAGGCAATTCGTCCGGAAACAATTTTAATTTCTATTATGTTTGCAAATAATGAAATCGGAACCATTGAACCGGTAAAAGAGATTGGAATGATTGCGAAAGAACACGGAGTTTTATTCCATACAGATGCTGTTCAGGCATTCGGACAGGTGCCGATTGATGTGGATGAGATGAATATTGATATGCTCAGCTCCAGTGCGCATAAGATTAACGGACCAAAGGGTATCGGATTTTTATATATCCGCAAAGGCGTAAAAATCCGTTCTTTTGTACACGGAGGTGCACAGGAAAGAAAGAGACGTGCGGGTACAGAAAATGTTCCGGGTATTGTGGGCTATGGCGTAGCGGCAAAAAGAGCAGCAGAAACCATGGAAGTCCGTACAGCAAAAGAAAGAGAATTAAGAGATTATTTTATTGACAGAGTTTTAAAAGAAATTCCTTATGTAAAATTAAACGGTGACCCTGTAAAACGTTTGCCAAACAATATCAATCTCAGTTTTCGTTTTGTAGAAGGGGAGTCTTTGTTAATTATGCTGGATATGAAAGGAATTGCTGCTTCCAGTGGTTCTGCATGTACATCCGGTTCCTTAGATCCTTCTCATGTATTATTGGCAATCGGTCTGCCTCATGAAATTGCACACGGTTCTTTGCGATTGACTTTGGGAGAAGATACCACAAAAGAAGATTTGGATTATACATTAGAGCAGTTAAAAGAAATTATCGGAAAACTGCGTGATTTATCACCATTATATGAAGATTTTGTAAAAAAACAGAACAAATAAGAGAGAAAAAACGGAGGAAATTATTATGTACAGCGAAAAAGTTATGGACCATTTTCAGAACCCAAGAAATGTAGGAGAAATTGAAAACGCCAGCGGTGTAGGAACAGTAGGAAATGCAAAATGCGGCGATATTATGAGAATTTATCTTGATATTGATGATAATCAAATTATTCAGGATTGCAAATTTAAGACATTTGGATGTGGAGCAGCCGTTGCAACAAGCAGTATGGCAACAGAGCTGGTAAAAGGAAAGACTATTGAAGAAGCTTTAAAAGTTACAAATAAAGCAGTTATGGAAGCTTTAGACGGACTTCCACCGGTAAAAGTACACTGTTCCTTACTGGCTGAAGAAGCAATTCATGCAGCTCTGTGGGATTATGCGGAAAAACACGGAATTAAGATTGAAGGTCTTTCCAAACCAAAATCCGATATCCATGAAGATGAAGAAGACGAGGAAGAATATTAATGAATGGAAAGAAAGTTGTTGTTGGGTTATCCGGCGGCGTAGACTCTTCTGTGGCAGCGTATCTTTTGAAAAAGCAGGGGTATGATGTAATCGGAGTGACCATGCAGATTTGGCAGGAGGAAGACAATGAGTTTCAGGAAGAAAACGGTGGCTGCTGCGGATTAAGTGCAGTAGATGATGCCAGACGCGTTGCTCAGATTTTAGACATTCCTTATTATGTTATGAATTTTCGAAAAGAATTTAAAGAGAAGGTTATTGATTACTTTAATCAGGAATATTTGGAAGGCAGAACGCCAAATCCCTGTATTGCATGTAACCGCTATGTGAAATGGGAGTCTCTTTTAAAGAGAAGTCTGGATATCGGAGCAGATTATATTGCAACAGGACATTATGCCAGAGTGGAGCAGCTTCCAAACGGAAGATATGCCATTCGAAATTCGGTAACAGCAAAGAAAGACCAGACTTATGCTTTATATAATCTTACACAGGAACAGCTTTCCAGAACACTGATGCCGGTAGGAGAATATACAAAAGAGGAAATCCGCCGGATTGCTCAGGAAGCGGGACTTCCCGTAGCGCACAAAAAGGACAGTCAGGAAATCTGCTTTGTACCGGATAATGATTATGCAGGCTTTATTGAGGAAAGTACAGGGAAAAAGCTGGAAGAAGGAAATTATGTTTTAGAAGACGGTACAGTAATCGGAAAACATAAGGGAATTATTCATTATACCATCGGACAGCGAAAAGGGTTGAACCTTTCTATGGGACATCCTGTTTTTGTGACAGAAATAAGACCGGATACCAATGAGGTTGTTATCGGAGAAAATGAAGATTTGTTTGTAACAGATTTAATTTGCGACAGAGTAAATTTCATGGCAATAGACCATCTGGAAGAAGGAAAAGAATTTACTGCAAAAATCCGTTACAATCATCCGGGAGCAGTATGTACGCTGGAAGACTTGGGAGAAGGAAAAGTAAAAGTCCTTTTCCGTGAACCGCAAAGAGCAGTTACTCCGGGACAGGCAGTGGTCTTTTATGATGGAGAATATGTAGCCGGTGGCGGTATTATTTTAGGAAAAGCATGAGAGAATATAGAGAGAATGGGAAAAGGGCACTTGTAGAGAGTGCTCTTTTTTCTGTCTTTAAACGGATACGCAGAATGTATGGAAATAACATTTATTGGGTGTTATAATATTTTTAGGAAACGTAAATTAAGGTGGTGGAGTTAATATGAAGAATGAGGCGATATTAAGTAGTGACAAAATGTTTACATCTTTTCGGTTTAATAGTCATAATATACGTTTTAGAACATCTCCAAGACTTGAACGATATACGAAAGTAATTGAATGGGATAAGGGATATTTAGTTGATAATGGAAGTCGATTTTTGTCCTGTCTTGTGTATTGCAAAAATGCCTATTTTACAGGCTTTCTGGGCAATCAGTCATTTTGTCTGGTATCATAGCCTATCGTCAAATGAATTGCAAATGGTGTAAATTTGGTGTAAAAAATCAGAGAAAAAAGGAGAGTACTAATAAAATGAAACTGACTTATACAAATGTGAATGGATATCTGATTCCCAATCTCACCTATAAATCCGGTGAGCAGATAGAACAACTTGGCAAATATGGATTTTTACGCAGAGACTATTTGAAGAATCACAGAAATTCGCTGTATCAGGTAATGCTCCTGCAAGATAGTATTGGTGAGCATCTGTTGGAAGTAGACAAGGCAGCCAGAGAACGGGAAGAAATTATCCTGAAACAGTTGGAAGAAAAAGATCCATTGCCGGACAAGGAGAAAGATCAGATGGAATGGGTAAGAGCTGCCAACGGTCACAGGGCGATTGCAGAAGAAATCATCCTGAAGGAAATGATCTATGTATAAGATAGATGAACGCAGGAAATGACAGATAGATTTACAGAAAATTGAATATTGTGAGCAGGTAAGGCGTGAGTCATGGAAATATGGCCCACGTCTTTTCTTGTGCTCTGAAAGGAAGTGATGAACATGAACAAGAAGTTCCTGAAGCATTATATGGAAACAGAACCGGAAGGTACTTCCAAGAAGTATATCTTTTTGGTGGACAATCAGGATATTGCAATGAATATTGTGATGTCCGGTTATCAGGCACTTTATTTGGGGCAGGAAGATGATGGATACTATTTCAGCGTAAACAGTTTCATAGAAGATATGCGATCAATTCAGTTTCATGGAACCTGTCAGAGTGCGTACCACTATGTGGCTGCCTGCACGACCAAATGGATGAATGACCGGATTCTGGAGTTTTGCAAGGAGGCTGGTCTGGATGGAAAAGCTGGATGGCAGTTGTTTAAAGAAAAAGAGTATCTGAGGAAACTGGATAATCAGCCAGAAGTAGGGAAAGCTCTGGAACAGTTTATCCTGCGGTTTGAGCGGG